>ERZ779919.1-NODE-1-length-239603-cov-22.989_pt1 | contig 239603 bp, 248 predicted proteins | sample MGYA00511349_ERZ779919 | MGnify/ENA primary metagenome ERZ779919 (study PRJEB29588, sample SAMEA2147384) | human gut metagenome | biome: human gut; feature: human-associated habitat; material: faeces | place: Denmark | collected 2008/2010 ...
CATAGCTTCTGCCATACGCCAGATATCTTCACGACCTGTACGCAGGAAGTTGTACCACAACCACATATTAGAAGCCAGTTCCGTATTGTCCCAGGCAAATCCACCTATATCATAACGCCAAGTATGACGGACCGAGTCATAAGCATGCATCACATCTCCATAATTCCAAAAGCCATACCATTTATTCTGCTCTATGGCTTTATTATAAAAATCAATATATGCATCCAGACGATCTTCTACCCGCGCACGAAAAGAAGTACTCCGGTCCGGAAGACTCCATACGCCAAAAGCCTGTTGTGCATGAAGATAGTCCGGCGTAGGCAGCAATATTCCCGGTTCTGAGAGTGATTCAGCAACATCGGCAAAAGCTTCTTTTCCTGCATACCCTTTCTGTGGAATAAGTGTGAGTGTAGTGGTGCGGGCAATGCCATAAGGAGTACTCATTCCCTCCTGAACATCTTCGTAACTGGCATTCAGATCGTGAGCGACATTATCGTAGTGACGTAAGTCCATCGGTTCTCCTTCGGGGCTCCATAACCATGCCGTGATCGTTGCAGATGAAGTTTTGGCGCCCGATATTTCGAGGGATGAAGGATAAGACTGCCAAAAATCGTGCAGACAGAGTCCCAAGCCCCCCGTAATATCACCGACAAAAGCATAGCCTCCGCTACGGGTGCCGGAGAAAGTTCCTATCCAAGGATTATTGTCATTGGCACGTTTGCGAATGGAGAAAGCATCAGCAGAGAGTTGAGACAAGCGATAATCGTTCCATGAAGCCCAGTTATCAAGAAGATCACGATTCTTCCCGTCAAAAGCCTCGTAAGGCGGAATGCGTTTGCCATCCATCTGTTGCTGTTGCAGAGAAAGTGTATCCTCTTTGCCGAGTGTCAGTTTACGCCGTCCTGCCAGCGGTTGTACCGGTTCACTCCAGACGCCTCCATTGGCACAAGAGAAAGCGACATGACGGTTATAAAGAGCTTCACGCATAGGAGCATCCATACGAATGCCCAAGGCACGAATAAAATCCTTATTTTGATCTCCGTCGTACACAAAGCTATGTACGATCTTGATCTGCTCACTTCCGGCGTAGAAGTAGAGACGGACTACGAACGGAAGCCACTCCCGTCCGGTTTCACTTCTGTGGGTGCCTTCCAGTTTGACGAGTGTCCGCACCTTACCTATACGTTCTACTGTGGCCGATGTCAATCTTCCGGTATAGTTAGTAAAAGTGATTTGAGAAGTATTTTCAAGGACCGGTTCGCTTTGAGTGTTGCATACAAGACGTGCTTTTTCACCGACTTTCACTCCTTCACGGAACAGACTGTCAATCATAAAATCTCCCTGACGAGGGATGTAAGCGGAAATAATTCCTGTCTCTATGCGGATACCTTGAGGTGTTTCAACAACAGATAGGGATAATTTATTGCTACGATCATCGGCAGTCCTTGAAGATGCTTTTTCTTTTGACTTTTTTCCGGTCTTTTTGAGTAGCAGTTTCTCCGTATTTTTCGGAATAACTCCGGCTATCCCTTTCCATTTCACAGAACCATCGGGCCAGTAGGCCAATGCCCAAGTATCTGTCGGAAGCATTTCACCTTTATCGGTCATCAGCTGCAAAGTGTGCTCCGGGTATAATTCTCCTTCATTGAAGGGAACTCCCAAACTTACCGCTTTGTTTTGCTGCGGAGTATTACCGATCCAGTGTAATGGTATTTCAGAAGTTTCCTGCGACGAACATTCATAATGAAAATTGGCGATACGAGTTCGGGACAAGGTGGTACGAAAGCCGAACCAACCTTCCGTAAGGGGTTCGGCATCGCGGAAATCCACCAATCGCACTCCATTTATATAATAACTAACCCTATTATTTTCATTCGTTATCTTGATATGATACCACTTGTTTGCCTCCAACAAATGGTCGGCATCTGTATATTCTTTCAAGATTGCGGGACGGGCTTTTGCATTTGTAACAGCCGCTTCGTTGCCGTCATAACGGCGAAAACGTGTAGTAGAATTATGATTCCCACCGTATCCCATATAGTAAAGTTGCAGGGAATAACAGTTCAGAAAGATGCCATTACGCCATTTCTCACGTTTCCATATATTATCGGGATACTGAGGGTCCGAAGCCATCCAAAAACAATTCAAGTCACTCAAGCGATCGCCTTCTGCCTCAACAACGACACACGCATCGTACTCAATGGTTACCTTGCCACTCATCTTTTCTTTTCGCCAAAGAGTTAAGCCTTTGGGAGAAAGAATTTCAGCAGTATCACCACGAAAGGTTACTTTATAATCCGGAGATTCGGACTCTACTTTCCAGTATTTATGAAACTGACGGGCGTTGAGTCCGGAGGTTTTATTATCCTGGGCGTTCGATGCCAAAGTAATAAGCAAGAACAAAAAAATAGATATGCTTTTCATATGCAAATAAACTATCTGATGTTGCAAAAATAAGAAAGGTCATCAAAGAAAGAAATAGAATATCATTCATTTCTATGTCTATTTGTGCAACCATTACATATTTTTCCAGTTTTACTATGTTTCCAATAGAAAAAGATTGCCACTTATTGTCTCATGAATCTTAATAATCCATACGCAATAAGTGGCAATAAGATAAGAATAACACTCTAATCTATTTTTATTCAATCAGAATCACTGTATAAACACCAGTTCTCCGACCTTCTCATCTGTACTAAAAACAACTGAACAAAGTCCATCTTTTATTTGAAGGATTTCCATTCCTGCCAAAATGAGTTCTTGAGGCTCCTCTGCCTCCTGATTACTTAAAATTAGAAGTTTAGCATTATCCTTTGCTCCTACAGAAGAGTCACCATCCCACGAGAGTATAAATTGTTTTCCTTCCATCAAATTAGTGACAGCAATACTACATACCTCTTGCGTTATCGCCCAATTGTTAGCCTTATTAAGTTCTATCATATCTCCCCAGACAAATCGCTGCGTATCAGTATTCAATACCTTTGATACAATTACGATATCTAAGGTAGCAATATGTCCCTCCATATCGGTTACTTTCATTGTCACCTTTCCGTATTTCTCTCCCTTGATATAAATTAGATTCTCACGGTATTTAGCTGACGCATACCCCTCGTCAGAAAAAGAGAACTGATATCCACCACTCCCATTTTCCACCTTCAATATACCTTCACTTCCTTCCTTGATTTGGATAGCTGCACGATCAAGCTTTAGTTCTCCCACAGTATCATCATCCTTACAGGAAGAAAAGAGACTAAACTGCAACAGGATCAAAACAAAACATAGTATATGAGCATTTATAAACTGTTTCATGTCCTTTTAAGATTATTCGGTTATTATCTTTTTATTTTCAATGTAATACTGCTTGTTACGTTTCCATTTGCATCTTCCACGGTAGCTTTCAGATTCAGGATACCGCTATATGACGACAGATCGGCCGTCTTATCATAAGCATCTTCCTGCTCTTCCCCGTTCTTATTGACGTATATCTTCGTAAATTGGTCAGCATTAGGTCCAACGACACTTGCTCTGTTACCCACCACAACGATAGTCGGCTTTTTCAACCAATCGAATTTGAGTTTGCTTGCATCATTCGAGGCAAAACATCCCATACCCCAAAAACGTAATTCAGCATCAGAAGTCAACCGCAAAAAATTAATATCAGGCAGACTTCCGTCAGCCTTACGCTCTTTCAGCAACTCCGTTTCATCCAAACTTAAAAAATCAGTATCCGCCAATACGTCTATTAAATCGAATGAATTGTTCTCTACGGTACTCTTACCTCTGTTTAACATTTCCAAAATAGTACTCCCTCTTTCACCTGCAAAAGACAGATTATTCCTGATTATATGATCATAGCCGGAAATATCTTCAGGAGGTAAAGTAATACCGTCTTTACGGTTTCTCATGTCAAAGTTACTTCCGCTTGCTGCTACAGTATTGTTTTCAAAAATAATTCCGCCCAAATGATGATTAGCATAAAAGCCTCTGGCTCTGTTATAATATGCAAGACAACCACGTACTTCATGTTGAGGTATCACACTTGGCAATTTTGGCAATGTAGTTGTACTCATTCCATAGCCTCCGGCTTTAAATCCCGTACCATTTCCGGCAGCATCTAGACTATTCGGCTTATATCCGTTATAAAATGCCCAACAGTTGATAATCTTCACAGCATCAAAGCAGTTGATTAAATCAAATCCGTCGTCACAATTATACCAAGCACGACATCCCTCAAACACATTGCCTGTACCTCTGCCTTGCCCGTTGATATGGCATCCGAAACCATCTACATTTTCTCCGCTCCCACCTTCGGAAACTGTGTCATAATTGTTATATGCATCACAATTGAGAATATGATTATTGTTTCCACCAGTCAGATAAAATCCGATTGCCATACCATCATGAAGTTTTAGGTCCTCATATAAATTATCATTGGCTCCTTGTACAACACGAAAACATTCAGACTGAGTATGTTCTGTTATGGTTACCTGAGTTCCAATCACATCAAATCCCTTAAAATGTAGATTAGAACCAGTTATATAAAACACAGTGACACGCTGCCCCACTGGCTTAACCTGAGAAAGGTCGAATATCGGTCTACCGGACTTATTAGGATTTGCCAGATAAGAAATAGGTTTACCGGCCTCTCCACTTTTACTCATATCAAACACACAATGATAAAGTCCATTGGTAGTGGTTGTCATTGGGGGTTGATCAGCAGGAACCACATAGATCCCCGGATTAATATAAACTACATCTCCTGCTGCTACCACCTCTTGTACTTTTATTATTGTAGCAAAAGGTTTACTTTCCGTTCCCGGATTGGTATCCTCTCCTTCCGGATCCATATAATATGTCTTTTGCGCAGCCAAGGGGACTGATAACATCAGTCCCAAAAGCAAACATGCTATTTTTGTCATATCTTTCATACTTTTCTTTTAATGAAGTTAAACCGTTTGAATTAATGAGAAGAAGCTGTCTTAGTCAAATCCCAAGGTACAAAATAAGCATTACTATTTTCAATCTTGCTCCTTATCTCAGCCTGCTTGCTCTCTGGATATTTCTCACATACAAAACGGGAAATAAGTGAATAATCATTCCAACGTTTGGCAATGCGAATCATGAGAGGATAAGTTTTACCTTCACATGGAAATTCAAGTAATGCTTCCTTTAGCAACTCAATATCGTTATGTTTCTTTATTTTCTGTTGAGCATCAGACAGTCCACTCAAATTATACTCTTCCTCAAGTTCCGGTTTTTCTTCCAATGCAGCATTCATATCATCCTCTGTTTCCCAAATTTCACGGTTTCCCAAACTTCCAAAAATTCCCCGGATACCCGCATCCGGATATCCGCGTCCATCAAATTTGGTCCATTGGTTGGTAAATCCTTGCCACATCACCGGGTCACCTAAGGTAACGTCACCGTTGTTAAAATAAGTATTCACACCTTTATTCATCAATACAGATACCGGAGTATAGCGATTCTGGAGATTCAATGCTTCCACCAACATAAAGTAAAGATCTGCAGTGTGATAAATATTAATATGTACATCATCGTTCTCTACTTTATGTCCGGATTTACTAAAGCCCCGATATTTCTGAATAGAATATTCTTCATCTACTACAATTTCTTTGAACGCCTTAAATCGCCCATCTGAAGTCTCTCTGGCTTTGTCGTCAGAAGGAGGATTGAAAGTTACATCCTTAAAACGTTTCACAGCCGGTAACGCAGCACGCAACATATACCCACCGCTGTAATCAAAATGCTTTAACAATGAATTCTTCTGGTTATATTTATAATCATACATAATTACCGATTCAGTAGCAGCATTCACCGGAGTAGCATTATCATACTGTCTTCCATACTGAGTAGAATAACTTCCTGAACGCATATACTTCACTTCGCCCGAATTATTAGCGCATCCTTCGAATGCCTTATTCATTTCCGACAACAACAGACTGGCTGCTGTAGCTCCGTCATTCTTCCATAATGCTATTTCTGCTTTCAATACAAAAAATTCCGGAACCATCATATCCCATCTTTTATATTCGTCGGAAACAGATGTGGAGCCTTCTGACGGATCCAACCATTCCCCCCATTTCATCAGATAGGTACCATCTATTCCATCATATCCGGTATTTAGCAAGTTATCGCAAGCATCAATGATTTCCGTCAGATCTTTTGTTTCATATTTTGAGAAATCGACCATACCATATACCGGATCATCAAACCAAACAGCTTGCCCATATATCTTTCCTAAAGTAAGATATATCCATACTTTAACTCTAACTGCACTACTGATAAGTCCTTTATAGTGATCAGCATCAATAGAAGTTTCATGAGCATCCTTGTATTCTTTCGCTTTATGCATATAATCATTGCATGCAATAATAACATCATAATATTTAGCAGGATCAGCATATGAATTTCCGCTCAAATCATCGTCATAATTATAAAGACTATATAACTCACTCGGAGTGTTCTCTGTCGGTTCCAACAATTCAGCACGTATATCAGTCAGATAAATAGCCTTATCGCCAATAGCTTGCATCTTAGTGACAATACCCAAAAAACCGGAATAAAGTTCCCCAACTTCCTTAACGTAATCGTCTCCTCTCAACTGCGTATCATTATCCGTTTCAAAGAAGTCGCTGCATCCAGTGCTTATAAACACTAGTACTCCTATCAATATTATATTTATATAAATTCGTTTCATTATTGTTAGAATTTTAAGTTAACGCCCACTTTTACTGTTTTGGGCTGCATCAATTTACCGTAATCTAATCCTTGAACATTCTCCGAATATGAAGAGGAGAATTCCGGATCCATTCCCAAATAATCAGTAAAAGTCAACAAATTCTCACCTGTAACATAAAGGGTTCCTGAACGGAAGAAGTTCCACACTGTCTTGGAGAAAGTATAGCTCAATGTCACGTTCTTTAGACGCAAGTAAGAAGCGTCTTCAATCCAACGTGAAGAAAAATAACTATTCCCTACAGGATCTTTCCATCTTGCGCGTGGTACATCTGTTTTTTGACCATCTACTGTCCAACGGTTCAGCACAGATAAGCTCTGGTTATTAGTAGTGGACATGGATTCTAGTTGTTGTCTTACAGCATTATATGCCATATTACCTTTTGAATAAGAGAATTCTGCGGAAAGAGCTAGACCTTTATATTTCAATTGAGTATAGAAACCTCCGAAATAGTCAGGAGATGCACTGCCCAACAATACACGGTCTTTATCATCAATTCTATGATCACCGTTCTGATCAACAAAACGGACATCACCAGCACTATAGCTTCTACCTGTACGATTGACAAGAGCTGCTTCATCAGCCTCAGCCTGAGTCGAGAAAACTCCATCAGCTTGATAACCATAGAATTGGTAAGGAGACTCACCCACACGATTCACGAGTTGCATGCCATTATAATTACCATCCAGTATTACTTGTTTTTCACCACCTAGTGCTTTGAGTTTAGCTGTAGATTTGGCAATATTCCCACCCACAATCCATTCAAAATTGCGTGTACGTAACAAAGATGCCTGTAAAGAGAATTCAACTCCCTTATTCTCCATTTTGCCAACGTTGGCATAGTACATTCCTGAACCGTGAACGGAAGTTGTAGGCATAGCGGTAATCATGTCACTGATTTGATTGTTGTAATAATCAACAGACATGCTCAAACGATCACGGAGTACTGACAAGTCCAGCCCTACATTCAACGATGCATTACGTTCCGGTTTCAATGAAGTATTCGGTATGTTAGAACGAACAATAGTTGAAAGTTGCATATAAGGAGCGGTAGAATAATAAAATCCTCCCATTGTAGACGAGAAACGAGTATTACCTGTTAATCCATACTCAGCACGCACATTCAATTTATTCATCCAGTCAGCATTCTGAAACAGCTTCCAGCCTTTACCCAATAAAGTAACTCCTACCGATGGATAGACATAGAAACGGGAGACATCTGTACCTGTAGATGAAGCAGCATCTATAGCCATATTCACAGATGCCTGTAGTATATTGTTATAAGTATAATCAGCATGTGCATAATAATTCATCCAATTCCAATTAGTAGTATATCCAGAGAAATAACGTCCTATAGTGTTAGTGCTTCCCAATGTCTGATAGAAATCATTACCTGTATTGCGTCCGTTTCCGGCATCATATTCATACTTCGATGTCAGCATCTGCCAACCTGCAATAGCATTCAATTGATGCACATAATTGAATGTCTTCTTATAACTAGCATTCAGGTTCACAAACACTTCAAGCATTTCTACATCTCCTTCACTCACTGCATTCTCGCGTAATCCATATGTATCACTTACAGGTACTATAGTCGGATCGCTCTGTCCAGGAATAAAAACGTGCTCATTGTTATAATTATAAAACATGCCTACAGTTCCTGTCAAAGTCAGTTCACGAAAAGGATTATAGTGTAACCCAGCCCGCATATTCAAATCATACTGACGATTTTTAGCATTTAGTGTATTTATGATGGCAAGCGGATTACTTACACTGTAACTGCGATTCGTACTCCTACCATAATAATGAGGAGCATAAGTACTTAATGTGTTTCCATCCCGGTCTTTATCATACGGACTCAACATAGGAGATCTTCCATAAGCAGCCAAAATCGGATTGGTGGCAATATCCATACCTTGCATTTGATAATGTCCGTTCAAATATGCCAGACCAAGAGTAGCAAAGATATTCACTTTTTGGCTTACCAATACATTACCATTCAGTAATGTATGGAAACGCTCCATACTGGTATTATCCATTAAGCCATTCTCACGGTAATATCCTAGTGAAAGGTCATATTTAGCAATATTGTCACCACCTTCTACACGAAACAAATGATCAGTAGCAATGCTATTTCGATATATCTCATTTTGCCAATCTGTATTATTGTTATACAGATAGTTGTAACGCGGATCATTTGGATTTTGCATAAAAGGGAAATCCTTATAGAAATTCTGCGGATCAGAAGAGATAGTCATCCCTACATCTGCCAAATAATGTTTGTAATCTTCTACCCCCATCAACGGCATTCTTTTCTCATTCCAGTTTACTCCAAATGATCCATAGTAACTTACCCGAGTTTCCATATCATTGGATGCGGCCCCCTCAGTTTCAATCAAAATTACCCCATTCGAGCCCATCGAACCATACATAGCAGCTTCTGCTCCTTTTAGCACTGTAATGTTCTGTATGTCCTGCAAATGATAGAATTGGAAGATGTCACGAGTAAAGCCACCAATCAGTTCTGAAGATGTCTTGTCAGGCATATAGGGAACCCCATTGATAACCACTAACGGTGCATTATCACCAGTCAGTGTACGTATTCCCCGTAAGTTAAAATAACTACCTTCTCCAGGCATACCGCTATTGCGCTTCATTTGCAAACCGGCTATTTGTCCCGTTAAAGCACGATCTATTTTACTAGTCCCGGGCATAAAATCCTTTTTGTTGATATTGGTAGCTGATGTATAATCCGAAAGTTCCATTTCCCCTTCACGACGGAAAGGAAGTATCATCGATTCATTATATTTGTAGCGATCTTCCGGTGTCATCATAATAATGATATGCTGACGGTCGTTTACCAATTGTTTGACTGAAAAATATCCAGGTGCCCACACACTGATTTCTTTTGCTTTCGAAGGGTCTTTCAGAGAGAACTGAAATGTTCCATCTTTTGTTGTCGTTACGTTCATTGTATCCATAACAGTGACAATAGCTCCCTCTACGGGTTTATTCTTGTTCGAAAGAATCTTTCCCGTCAGATTATGGCTTTCTTGTCCCCACACACTTGCTACTCCAAACAGTAGCAGTGCGGAAATGCTTAGTATCTCATTTATCTTTTTCATTTTCTAACCTGTCAAGATTAATAATTATTTTCTGTCGGACGGAAACACCAGCATAGCGGTTCCATACTTGCAGTAGTACCTATAGGCAATTCAATTGTAACTTCAATCTCTATTGGATCTCCTTCCGGAATAGTGAATGATTTACAAATTTCACCTCCGTCGCGATCATAGTTATTGTGATGATAAAGCTCATTGTAGCCTCCACCTGAACGGTCAAAATTAATTCCGCTTATTTGGGATTTAGTCATTTTCGCTATTTCCTCACCATTAATGTAAAAAGTAGCATCAACTTTTGAATGAGCACCATGGAATCCCATATAGAATGTATATTCTCCAGGAGGGAAAAGATATGCTTTCGGAGTCTTACCAGTAGGAGATGATGGATCATCCACCATTTGATAACATCTGAACTTGAACCTGCCGGGTTTAGTAGAATCCCGTGCATTAAGTATCAATATTCCATACTGAAGTTTCGGCCAATTAGGATTAGGTTGAAAATATCCAGGACTAGGAAAACAATTAAATTTCACTCTATTCAGCTTTATATTCTCACCAAAATCTTTGTCATACTGACCGATATATTTATATTCGGGATAATAAAACTCTTTAATCTGATCCTCAGTTAACTGATCCAAAGTCTCAAATCTTTCTTTAAACCTCCAAATCAGAATCTTATTTGTTGAAATCTTTAGTGAGGTTACCTTATAAGCCACTCCATTACTTAATTGAACAGGATTATTAACATCTACTTTATTAACCGTTGTTCGCCATTGCTGATCAAAAATAGAGTATAGGTCTATTTTATTTTCGTCTTCAAAGACTTCTTTCTCATACTGTTCTTTGAAGAAAGCGGTTTGGAAAATCCAATTCTCTAAAATAGAATCTTCTCGTTGTAATCCCCATTTGTCTAATTTAGCATGTGCTTCATTCAACGCTTTCGTTATCAAATCATTGTTAGGAACCAACAATGTTGCATGAATTGCCTCAGAATATATATCAAGCTTCTTATCCTTGAAATATTGACTTTGTACTGTAAATACGGAGTCATAAACAGTATTTCCAGTCTGATCAATTCCAATCGGTGTACTAGAACCTTTATCAAATTTTTTTTCTGTACGAGCCAATACCATTTGCTTGAAAATCGAATAATTCTCATCCGGAAGGGTTTCCAAATATTCCATCAATGATTTAGGAGTATTAATATATTCCTCCAACTCATATATAAATGCATTATTAGTCTGAATTACCCTTTTCACCTTAGCTCCATTAAAATAAATTTCCTGAACTGAAGAACGGGTAACATCTGTTTCCGGCTTGGATACATTCACATATTTTCCATTCCACATGAGTAGTCGCTGTCCATCTTGCAGGCTACTTGGCGAAAGATAGGCATCAGTTATGTGAGATTGTGCAAGGAATGCTTTATCTGTTTCGGCATCAACCTCCTTACCATTATTTACTACCATCATGGTATATAATAACTCTTTTTCTTTCACTGTTTCAATAACACCGGTTTCTTCAAACAACTTATACATGTCCTGATATTCAGGTTCACTTTGTAGAAATTCACTGACCGGTTTATCCACTAGTTGAATATCCATGTTTTCCACAACTGTTTCCTGCTTGGAATAGTGTGAATTCCAATCATCCGAACAGGCACACAGTCCAATAGAAACAACGACAGATGCTATGATATATTTACAATCTTTCATGGCTTCACTTAATTTACAGGTTCAAATAATAAATAATCCAACATTAAACGGAAATTTGCATTTGTGCTTGCAGTCGGGTCTTGTATTGTCAGTTTCAAAGAATGTGACTGCGTTTTATCAAACTCAATAGCATCGAACAGTGTAATACTTTCGTAAGTATGATTAGTATCATCTTTTTTACCGTCATAAACACGTTTAGAACTAGATTTGGAGCTTGAATTAGAACCATCAAATGAGAATGCAGTCAACCCTCCGTTACTGTTATTGGCTCTTTCACCCATAAACTTCATGGTAGGTTCATAGGCAAAGAACAAAGTGACTTTATACTTTCCTTTCAAAATGACCGGTGTGGTCATAGTCAACGTTCCATTATACCCGATATTAATAACAAGCATATCATAGTTCAAAAGCTTCCACCAGTCATATGTTTCAGATCCGCGAGCTATGCCATATTGCAAATAGTTCCATTCTGAAGTTTTAGCTCCACTGGGACCCAATGTCATCTGATAACATTCCACCTGAGAAACGATATCTGTTCTTCCAACAAGCTTCGCCAAGTTCGTATACTCTTCACTTTCATCGCGAGAACGTTGCTGATAAGGTTGCGCTTTCCCATAAGCAGCAACATAGGCAGCAATTTCTGGAAAATCACAAAAGTCAAAAGCGAAAGCAACAGGCTCCTGTGACACAATAGGCAAATAACCATCAATAGGCTGTATATAACCATTCTTAACCAGTTCATTGGCTTTCTCAGTAACAAATGTTACGCCTGCACCATTTCCGTCATCATTCAAATAACAGATTTGATTTACTTCAGAGGCTAAAATCAGGCTGTCAGCTCTGGTACCCCACAGTTTTTTCTTCTCCAAGATATTGTCATATGCTTGAAAAGCAGATAGTGTACGCGCCCCATTCAGTATATGATAAGCAATATAACTATTCAAGGCGTTTTCCCGATTTTCATAATCAGAGCCAGCATTCAGTTTAGCAACCAAGTCATCGAAAGAAGAAATTCCATCTCCAGCAAATACTTCATCAGATACTGAAAGTACTGTAAAATTTCGTTTCTGCTCTACTTGCATTCCAGATGGCCCACTAAGCAAAGATGTTACAATATTCAATGTATCCCGCCATCCGGTCCGTTCCAATGCCTGACAGAAAATCTTGTGATCTGTTTTTGTTGAGAGACGTTCATAAATGGTCTCTATTGCAGGGTTTAATACATCATCAAGTACATATATACGTCCATTAGCAGTAGTTATGGCAAATTCACTCACATGGGCTTCCTGATTTACAAACACGGAACTAAGCCCACCTTCAACAGTATTGTCATCAAAAGTAATCTGTAATGCATCCCCCGAAAGTGTTCTACCAGGTAGTTCGCCCCCCTTCACAAATTCTTCTTGATCAATAGAGTCATTGATAATATGATACTTAGCCAAAGTACGCGCATATTCACGTCCTAGTTCCTCTATAGAAGAAATATTCTTCTTTTCATAAAACCGTTGTACAGCATCATTTGTAGGTGCCAGTACGGTAAAAGCATCGTCGGCACGATTGATTGCATTAAACAAGTCTCCATATTTCAGTATCTTTATCCATTCGGAAAAGTCATTCGAACGGTTTTGAAGATAACTGCCCGCAGGCTGTACATCGTACACCTGATATACCGTGTCTTTATACGGATCATCACACGAATAATAAGCAACGAATCCGAGCAATAAACAAAGTTTTATTATATTTTTCATAGCAATTAATTAATTTGCAGTTACATCATAATAAGGATTTTGAGTCAGTACCGGGTTACGGTCTATTTCGTCCTGATGGATAGGTAAGAACCAAGCATTGTTGTCTTTCAACACTGAACGTAGCCATTTAGAACCAATAGAAGAATTATTGGCTACAATCAAATCTATAAACGATGTCTTATACTTATAGTTCTTCGCTTTTCCGAAACGCACCAGATCATACCAGCGTTTTCCTTCAGCAGCAAGTTCCATATCCCGTTCTTCCAATAAAGCTTTCAGCATTCTTTCCTCGTCGGATTTAACATCATCATCCAGTTTGTTGATTTGAGTACGGGTACGCACCTTATTTATCAATTCCAAGGCGGTAGTATAATTTGTCTCACCACCTTGCCAAATTAAAGCTTCCGCTTTCATTAACAAAACATCAGCCATACGGTAAAGAATCCAATTGGCATCTTTCGTACCTCGGTCACCATCCAGCATATAACCAGATCCCTGAAATTTCCAAATGCAATATCCTTCTACAGATGTACTGTTTCCAGATGGTTTAAAAGCACCCAGATAAGTACGTATTGAAGCCGGATAGTGCGTATATTCCTGATTTAAACGCTGACACATCGCTTTGGAATACTGGAATTTCGCAATTGAAGAGATCCCCCAAGGGTAAACAGTAGATGGACTATTGGCTGTTTGCGCATAAGTTTTTTCATCAAAATTTATTTCAAAGATAGACTCATTACTATTGCCGGGATTATACATATTGAACCATTGAGTCGGATCCTCCACAAATGCAGGACGATAAGCAGATGTTGAATTAATCAACATATCTGCATATTCAACACAGCTTTCATAATCTTCACTCCACAGACAAACATCCGCCATCAACGCATATAATGCCCACTTTGTTATGCGTCCTTTTGTCATGCCACTCCAGTTATCATCATCATAAAACTCTTTGGCAGCCCCAGTAGATAATGCCGTCTCAATATCCGATTTGATTTGGGCAACGATTCTCTCTTCAGAAGACTTCGGAACAGAAACAGCATAATCATCAGTCATATAGGGTTCCAAAATAAGCGGTGCTTCCTTAAAGTTACGTACCAGCGTGAAATAAATCCATGCACGCATGAAATATGCTTCTGCCAAATTGGAGTTCATTACAGCCTCATTATAGGTTTCATCGATAGCCTGTACGTCCGGTGCATATTTAATAACAGAATTGGCAACGTTTAAAACATTATAAAACGGTCCCCACTTGCAAAGAGTAGATGAGGCTGTTATCTGAAAGTTCTGTAAATCCTGCATCTTAGTATCCTGGTAAGCATAAACTGAACCTCCTCTGAGTTCCCCCCAATAAACAAGGGATGGAACTGTTGTTCGCATTTCTGAATAGCCTTGTGCCAGTACCTCTTCAACCTGTTCTTTCGTCTTCCAGTAATCCGCAGCCACCTGCTCGTTGTTGGGAACCACGTCCAGCCAGTCATTACAACCGGAAAGCAGCAGACTTGCTCCGGCAATTGTTAAACTTATAAATATCTTTTTCATCATTATAATCGCATTAGAAACTTAAATTTATACCAAATGTATATTTTCTTGCAACAGGAGTTGTCGAGCCGTCTGTTGCCAGTTTCGTTGGTTCTGACGGAATAGAGACTTCCGGATCTTGACCGGTATAGTTAGTCCACGTAAACAAATTGTACCCTGTTGCGAAAATACTCAGAGAGTTAATTCCGAATCTGTTGCATATCTTTTTGGGGAATGCATAATTCAAAGTCAGTGTTTTCAGACGGACAAATGAAGCATCTTCTACAAAACGGTCTGATCCCAAGTAATTATATCCCTGATTAAAGAGTGCACGTGGAATATCCGTTTCATCCCCTTCATTTTTCCATCTTCGCAGTACTGCCGTACTTTGATTAGATGCGTTATACATAGCCTCGTTATTCATGCGAGTACTATTAACAATGGATTGACCGAAGCGTCCATGGAAGAAAGCACTGAGTGACAATTGTTTCCATTTAACAGTCAATCCTGCTCCACCTGTTACCACAGGATTTGAATTTCCTAAATAAACGATGTCGTATTGATTAATAACACCATCATGGTTGACATCTTCATATTTGGCATCTCCCGGCTGACAAGTAGCTGTCAGATTTTTCATAACAATAGGCTTACCATTGGCATCATTCATCACCTGCCCTTCTGCATCACGTGCATACGTAGCATCTGTATTCTGATAAACTCCCAGATAACGATAACCATAGAATGAACCGATAGGCTGTCCCACAATCACACGAGCAGCATAAGTACCATTTTTTGCTTCATAATTCTCTTGATTCATATTACCGGGCAATTCAGTAATACGATTCTCATTACGACTAAAGTTTACATAACCACTGATGGTCCAATCTTTTGTTCTCAAGGCTATAATGTCTGCACGGAATTCCCACCCCTTGTTTTCCATCTTTCCAGAATTGGAATATTTCACAGTCCCGAAACTTGAGCTTGAAGGCAATTTATATTCCTTCTGTAACAGATCTTCGATATATTTGCGGTAGTAATCAAATGTAAATCTCAATCGTCCTCCAAATGTAGACACATCTACACCATAGTTATATTCGGTCGAGGTTTCCCATTTCAGATTATCTAACTGCATACGATCTTGTTTAGTAGCTGACATATTCATATAGTCATCCCCTTTTTTGTAAGCTCCCAAGTAAACACCTGAACCACTAGGTGCACGTCCACTCTGTCCTACACTGAAACGTACTTTTGCTTCATCCAACCAGCGATCTCTAGCTTTCTCCAAAATTGGTTCATTCTGAATATTCCAAGCAAACCCTGCAGCCGGGAAATAGCCCATCCGCTCATTGCGACCCATTGCCGAATTACCTTCAGCATTCATTGAACCATGAAATACATAACGATCCAACAACGTATAATTCACTACTCCAATAAAAGCTGCACTACGGGTTTCCGACTCACCTGAATCCATTTTATAAACAGCAGTTCCCACTGTTGGATCCGACAGACTTGAAGAGGCGTTGCCATAAGTAATGCTATTATAACTGGAATTGAGATCCTGGGAAGTACGCACTACCGCATTGGCAATCAAATTATGCTTGTTATTCCAGTTTTTAATATACATCAACTTATTTTCAGTCTGAAGTGAAAGTTTATCGGAATAGGCGTCTCCACTTTGGTTGTTATATTCACTGTCCTGCTTCACTCCTGTCACAACTTGCGGCAAGAAACGACGTGTTTTAGTAGTACGCATATTAATAGACACCAGCCCTTTATAAACAAATCCCGGCAAAATAGTGTAATCAGCACGAAAGTTGACCTTACTTTCCCGTTGTACAGTGTTATTCATAGCTTCATAAACCATGGCCACAGGATTATAATTTTGAGCATTTTTATAGTTACTGCCTACACTAAAATTACCTTCAAATTCAGGGTCGTGATATGTAAAATAATCGTTTGTTAAAGCTCCTGTTCTGTCATTGACTGTATAAGGAGATTTATTCGGCATCTTACTCAATGCCTGGGCACGAACATTATCTGTCCAGTTGGCATCTTTACCGGTTTGTGAATAAGAAAAGTCTGCACCAAAATTCAATTTGTTAGAGAATTTGTAGTCTACTCTCATTGAAGTATTGAAACGTTTCATAGACGTTCCAATAGTAGTACCAACATCACTCAGATAGCCTAATGCAAAACGATAAGTAGCTTTTTCACCACCACCACTCATTGAAAAACTGTTGTCTGAAAGCAAGGCATCCTGACGTATGTAATCCAGCCAGTTAGTATTTTGGTTATATTCGTCATAATATTGCCAATCCGGATTGTCACCAATAGCATTCGAATTAGTCAGTTTATCCAAATAAGAGTTCGTTCCATTTTGCAATCCTATATATCTGGCAGAGTTCCACAGTGCTTCCTGCATGAGTGAAGTATATTCCTTTCCATTCAGCATCGGAATTGTTTTCGGTTCTTCCTTTAAAGTCCATTTAGAAGAGAATGAAAAACTTGTTTTCCCCGTAGTTCCTGTTTTGGTTTTAATGACCAATACACCATTGGCACCCTGTGTACCCCAAATCGCAGTGGCAGAAGCATCTTTCAATACTTCTATGGATTCAATGTCATTGGGAGAGATATTCAAAAGTGCTCCCAAATCTTCTTCATTGGCAGTAGAAAAATCAAAATCATCGCTAATGCTTGTTGGATAAGGTACACCATCAATGACAATCAATGGATCGGATGAAGCATTCAAAGTACTGGTACCACGGATACGAATAGCACTACGGGTTCCAGGATCACCACCCCCAAGCACAATATCAACACCACCTAACTGTCCCTGAAGAGCATCTTCCACAGATACAACCGGGGCAGTTGCCACCAAATCATCCATTTTAACTTTTTGAGTAGCAGAAACCATCTCCTTATTTGTGATTCCCATATCATTACGCTCAATACGACGAGCAGTAACTTCTACCTGGTCTATGGACTTAGTATCCGAGTCCATACGGACATTCAATAAGGTTTGACCTGTATACTTTATACGCTTGGTTTGCATCCCAATATAAGAAAATACAATCGTAAGATTTGTTTCTCCTTCAGGAATAGTCACATTATACTGCCCATTTAAGTTAGTAATTCCACCACCTAAAGAGCGGTTTTGATTATTAACAATGTTCACATTGACACCTACCAAAGGCTCAGCAGATGTACCCAACAATTCAGTGACAGTACCGGATACGACTTTCCGCGTCTGCGCTGCCATTTCCATCACACCGGATAAAAGAATGGCTATCAATACAAAAAAGATTTTATTTATCTGTTTCATACTATCAGATATTCAGTTAATTAAAAACACCATCTATTATATGGAAGGCACCGTCGCTGAATGCAAACGGGAAATATTCATAGTCAGGCACCACATTACGCACTGCCCCTCCCTTCCACTGCACAGACAAAGAAGAACCATTGTCATTGTAATTTACAGTCGCACCGTTTATCGCCTGATACGCTCCTGTCAACCACGTATCCGATCCAATATAAGGACATCCGGACACCTGCGGAGTAGATTTAGAATTGAAAATATAGTTCGTCAGATATGTCCTCAAAGCATCGGCATCGGTAACAGTAGCATTTAGAACTCCATCAGTACCGACAGAACCTTCTATTCCCGGAATCCCTCCTTCTTGCAAAGCTTTTGCCAATACATCATTGGAAGGAATAAAAGCTACGATACGACCCGACAGTTCTGTCCACCATGCATACGTTTTGCCATCCTCCATAAGATGGAACATATCAGCTACTCTCATCAATTGCGCAAAAACAAAATAAGGATATTTCTTTTCAACTGCAGAAGTTAACAGACTTTTCATCGTTTTTCCTGTAGTATAGCCGAATACACCTGCATCATTTGCTGCATATGCATACACTTTCCCATTATTCCAGTCAGCTCCATCATTTTTCACTTCTTCTACATCAACAAAAAGTGAAGAAAGGGTTGTTTCATCCGGAGTTAATCCCAAAATACTGTTAAAATTATCATTTGTAGCAACCTTTCCATTCCTCACGAACCAATATGTAGCAGAATTTTGAGTCGAGAACACACCTCTTGTCTGTTTTTTAAGGTCTATTTCACCGGCGACAGTATGTACATTCAAGATTTGCCGCAAGGTAGACGTAGAAACGGCTTTATAACTATCATCATCACTCGGCTCTCCTAACATATATTCTACTCCGTTAGGAACTAATTTCATATCACTGATTTCAAAATTTTCGTTACTCGTTATCAAGAAGGTATACTTAGTAACATCCGAACTATAAATCTGCAACATACCAGCTTGATATAAAGTATACAAAAAGTCAACATACTTTGCATTAAGGAAAGTCGGACCTATGACAGATTGGAACATATCCGGCATTTCTAACTTATCCAGCCCATAAAAACTACCATTCACACAAATACTTTTATCTTTTACTGTATACGGGTCAAACGAATAAGAAGTACCATAATTGTTTTTAAGGGTTTTCACTTCGTCAGGGAAAACAATTGAACCACCATATACACATTGATCAATCAAGAGTTTAACAGGCAATGGATCTACATTGGATAGTGTCGGATAACCATTCGGCAACCAATACTTTTTATGGAAGTCATCAAAAGCATTGTTCGAAGGAGCAAAAACACTATATGAGATAGATGCCAATTCTGGAAATAGACGGTAATTAGAAACAGGCCATTCCAGAGCAATATTAGCCAAACCATAGTTTTGGTGTTTATGCAGAAAGAGACTATCTACTCCTACAGCATTGCTATAGTTATTAGACAGATCTTGGTCGTATTCATAAGTACTATATGTATTGTAGAAGTCTAAAAAGTCAGAATATTCTGTTTTTTTCTTCATTGCATCATAAATTGTCTCAAGTGGTTCTAATACCTTATTAATAGTATATACATAGCCATTATTGGCTATAATCTGATAATTTGTAACGCTTGCATTAGATACATTGAAACCGTCATCCCCTGTCCATGTGGAGTTTGGATAAAAATATTCATAGTTCTTTTTGGCATCAATACCTTTTGACTTGAATATGTTATGAGAAAAAACCGGAAGAAAACGTTCTAAATGATAAACTGTTACTGTTTTCTTATTTATCTGGTCGACTTCTGTTGTTACAGGGCTAGTACTATGCGTACGAAACTTGTAGTACATTCCCGGTTGTAGCATTCCTAATTCTTCTTCATCCTCCCCCATCGAATTGTTTTCTGGGCGAAAATTCTCAAGGTCGCTCTTATTATAAGAGTAATAGATCAAGTGAAAACCAATTAACTTCTTTAAGTCGTCTGTTGGTATATCCTTCACCGAAACATAACCTTTCTTTTCAAGATAGTCAGCAAAGGCATCATTATCCGGTGCCATAACCGTAGCTATACTTTTCCCATCAAGTACAGGACGAAAACCAGATAATTCCGCAGCCTCCAGAAACATAGAATATTTACTTCCGTATTCATCGGAAGAAAGAACTTCCCAAGCCGTGCCTTTCAGCCATGCCGGTTTTTCATAGTGTTCATCCATCTTGTCTTCACAGGACAGGAAAAAGGAAGAGAGGAACAATAGTAGCAGCAAATGCCGCTTTCGAATCATTGCATTTCTCATAATACTAAAAATTATATTAAGTTATAATTAAAAATCTGCTAAAAAGAAGCTTGGTATCGTGGCTAACAAAAAAAGACTTGCGCTCGATGTAATAACTGCATAGATTCATATACATTCATATAGTTTCCGTAGTTTTTCATAATGATATAGTAATATTAAGTTAAACAAAAGTTAGATTAAGAATAAAGAGCAAAAAGTTTGTGTGTGAGCATATTATAAAAAATACAAAATTGCTTGTGGACAATTAAAAAGCAATTGTAATGTCAGGAAGTAGTTATTCTGAAATCAAATTGATATACTTTACAGCAGAGCAAAATTTATAGTAATTGGTCCAATATTTCCCTGAATACTTTATCTGCATGTTCTTGCATTATTTTTATATAATTAAAAATAGGGCGATTACTTTTCATACTATGCCCTATACAGTATTCTATTTTCTCAATTTGTATCCCCAAATTATACCCATGCTGTGCAAATGTTTTTCGAGCAGAGTAATAAGTAACCTTCTTTTTTATACCAGACATCTCTGCTACCTTATTTATATTACGAAAAATTAAACTGTATACCTGTTTATAAGATAAATATTTTCCAAATCTCAGTTCACCTTCCTTCGTCAAATATCTATTAAGAATCTCTTTTGCCTCAGGCTGCAAAGAAAATGCTATTTCATTTATTCCTTTTTTTCTGTTACGAGTTTTATGGCGTACATATCTTATATAATCTTTATCTTTAAAATTGTATTCCAATAAATCCTTCAGATTAATCCCGCCTAAATAATAAGTAAGCATAAAAATATCTCTGGTAATACTTAAGGAAGATTTCAGAAACATTGTATCTCTAATACTTTTCAGTTCATCTACTGACAAATCAAGATCCCTAATATTACATTCCGGCATTTTAAAAAGAACAAAGGGGTGAATATGATAAGTCACATAGTTCATTTTACTTGCATAATTCAATATAACTTTTATCAGAGTGAGATAGATTCTTATAGTCGTATCAGTTAACCCTTCCTTATACAGATTTTCTGCGAACTCTTGTACATGAAGAGGGGTGAGTTGGATTAACGGAAAGTCACCCTTCATATATTTGATAAACCTCTCGCTTGCTATTTTATATAGGCTATAAGATTTATGTCTTTCTTCCCCTGCCATAAAACTTAAGTATTCTCTTGCTATTGTTTGGAAAGTTATTCCTTTCTTTTTCTGTTCATAGGTAATAATATGTATTAGTTCAGTACACGAAATTGTAGACAAATAGCCAATGGAAGCAAGAATTTCCTCGTATTCATCGATAATCCTTCGCAAACATGAGTTTATGTTTGCTGCATTTTCGTGTCTTATTACTCTGCCATTTTTTAGCTGACTTGCGGAATCCAATGTAAATTGAGTAGGAATGTATCTGGTCTTAGACCGATGCGCTACTGCTATCCTTATCCGATGTCTGCCATTTGCCAACTTCTTAGTTGGCACAATTACAATTGAAAAATTTGCCATATTGCTTTTAGGGTTTTGTTTTATAAATAACTATTCTCCATACAACGAAAAAGGAATAAAATCCTCCCTGAACACTCTTTCTTAATAAAAAAATGGATTCATTGCATGGATTTTCGTGCAAAAGACGGTATTTTCCATGCTTTTGTACGATTCTTCATTGGTATTTCTTCACTAACTCCTTATGTTTGCAACAGTTTTTCACAGGTATTTATAATAAAGTACCTTTCGAAAACAGAATCTAACTTTTGTTTAACTTAATTGGATTATATGAAAAGAGCAACCAATGTGACAACTTGTTTACGCACACAAATCTCTTCTGATGATGCAACTTGTATCAACTGTGACATTTGTGTGCAATATTAATTTCATAAGTACGTGAGAAACATCTTAGTTATTATTGAAATATTTATTTTTTAGTATTATGAAAAACTTAACGATTATGCGAAGGCTGCTATGGCTGTCTTTTATTCCATTTTTCCTATGGTCCTGTGAGGATAAGATGGATGAACATTATGAGGTTCCCGGGTGGGTAAAAGGAAGCGCTTGGGAATTACTTTCGGATGAAAGCATGGACGGACAATTTTCCATGTTCCTTGAAGCAGCAGAACGTGCCGGTTATTATGAAATCATGAACGGTAGAGGATTAATGACCGTTATGGCACCGGACAACAATGCCTTTACTGCTTATCTGTCAGAACATAATTATTCGACAGTACAAGATGTTCCTGCCAGGGAACTGAAAGAACTAATCGGATTCCACCTACTTTATTACTCTTATAATAAAGGTAGTATGGAAAATTTCCGTCCTGAAGGTGAAGGAGCTTACGATGAAGGCACTGAAATTCTTGATCCGGGATTATACTACAAATTCCGGACACGCAGTTCAGGGGAACCGACAAGAGAAGTTGATCCTTTAACAGGCAAATCAGTCACAGTTTATCATCTGGAACGATTTGTCCCAGTCTTTTCACATTATTTTTTCTCATCTAAGAAAATAGATGCAAAAAAGAATTACGAAGCTTTCTATCCTAATTCAACCTGGACCGGTAATGACGGATTTAATGTTTCGGAAGCATCTGTGAAAGAATATGGCTTAATAGCCAACAATGGCTACATCCACACGATCAACAAAGTTTTGGAACCTTTGGGATCTATTTACGACCAACTTAAATCTAATACAGAATACTCTGATTTTCTGGCTATGTATGACAAATTCTCCATCTATACGCCCAACGATGAACTTACCCAAAAATATGGTAGCGCATTGAACGCGGATACGTTATATTTGCATAGCCACAGATCTCCATTAGCTCCTATTGCAATGGAATGGTATAAATATGACTATCAACGCCTGGACACATTAGCTTATCGTGCATATAGTTTATTTGCCCCCAATAATACGGCATTAAGTGAATTCTTCAATTCATACTGGAAAAACAGTGGTTATGCAGACTACAATTCTCTTGATCCGTTGATCCAGACTTTATTCTTGAATGAATATGTATATAGTGGTTCAGTAGCTTTTCCTGAAGAAATTGTTAATGGCACAGTTACTACCGCTTCGGGTACAAAATACAACTTTGACCCTTATGCATCGGACGTAAACAGAAAGATGTGTGTGAATGGCAGCTTTTACGGTTTAAGCAAGATACAGACTCCGATTCTTTTCAACTCCGTATCCGGTCCTGCTTTTCATGAAAAAAGATTCCTGAATTTCCTATATGCAATGAATGGCGCTAATCTGTTAAGTTCATTCGGAGCAGAAAACGAGAAATACACATTACTGATTCCAGACAACTCCGCATTCGAAGCAGACGGCATCTTCCTGAATTATTATGCTGAAGGAGGAAAACTGGAACAGAAACCCGAAGGAGAATGGGAAGCTGTTTCTTCTGACGAATTGCAACGCATCATACGAGCTCATACTGTAATGAGTGAGGAAGTAGAACTTAAAAAGCAGGGAACACAGATCGTACCTATTCAGTCCGCTTTCTGCTACTGGTTTGTAAAGGATGGAAAGATAACATGTAGTAATCATTTCAATGGTGTCCTGGAGCCGGGCAGTACCATTGACCCGTTTGTCGAATTTGAAGAAGTCACCAATAGCGGTAAACCATGGGCAAATGGAAAGACTTACACGTATAAAGCAAACGCTATATCCGGATTGTTTGAAGCTGAAACTGAGGACGGTCAAGGAAGCAGTCTGCAAAAAGCATTAGCTATCTGCCAGGATACACGTTATCCCTATTATTGCTTTGCCCAATTGTTGAAACAAGCTGATATGATTTCCGGAGAAACAATAGCAGGACTGGCCGGTCGTACCATTGCTTTTATTCCGACCAATGAAACATTAAAGAATGCATTGGCAGGCAAAGAGATTCCCGGAGCAGACAAATTGATGGTCTATGAAGATGGTTCATTAGGTTTGATTGATTCCGGCAATGGACTGACCAGTGACGAAAAGATTGAGCTAAAGAAATACATCAGTAATTATTTCCTTGTAGCCTCTTCTGTTCCTTCAGCTTGTTATCCGGGTTCGAAGATGGAAAACGGCGAATATGTCAATTACAGCGGAAATACAATTGTTTATAAAGATTTGGGGACTTCTCTCTCAATCCAACTTAAGGACGGTACCAAAGTAGTCCAAGTGTCTGGAAAATATAATTATTTCCCATTCTGTTATAACGACGGATGTTTCCATTTTATCGAATCTCTTCTTATGTAATTTGAATTTTAAGAATTATGAAGTTAACAAAATTATATTTTTCTGTAGTCATGCTTCTTTGTACTGTAGGAGAAGTAGTGGCACAGACACAGCAGATTATCATCGGTAATGTGACGGAACTCTTTGGGAAAAGTGCAGAACCTTTGATTGGTGTTAATATTAATATTATGAACTCACAGGAACGTTCATTGGGAGGTACTGTTACCAACATGAACGGTCAGTACAAATTGGCTATTCCTGAAAAAGAGAAAGATCTAACTCTCGTGTTTTCTTATATTGGAATGAAAACAAAGAGAATAAAGTATACAGGCCAAAAATCACTGAATGTCACAATGGAATCAACATCTGAGGCAATAGGCCAGGTTGAGATTGTGGCTGAACGTAAAGACCGTAATGACTTGGGAGTAGGACTGAAAGAACAGACTTCTGCCACACAAAAAATTAACATGGAAGACCTGGTAGCTACCTCTCCTGTGACATCTGTCGAAGAAGTTTTGCAAGGACAATTAGGAGGTGTGGATATCACATTAAGCGGTGATCCGGGAGCAAAAAGTACTATATTTATTCGTGGTGCCAGTACATTGAATGCCTCTTCCGACCCTTTGATCGTTATTGACGGTGTGCCCTATTCAGATAGTAACACCAGTGATTTTGATTTTGCAACAGCCAATGAAGAAGACTTAGGAGCACTTCTGAACATTTCACCGAATGACATCGAATCGGTAGAAGTACTGAAGGACGCCTCAGCTACAGCTGTATGGGGAACCAAAGGAGCCAACGGTGTATTGATCATTACTACCAAAAAAGGATCAGTAGGTAAAACTCGTTTCTCTTTCTCTTCCAAGTGGACTGCTAAAGTAGAGCCCAAAACAATCCCGATGTTAAACGGAGACGAATATGTTGCCTTAATGCAGGATGCTATTTGGAACAGTGCCAATTATGTAGGTGTAAGCCAAGCATCCAATTACCTTCGTCTGTTATTCAATACACCGGAAATCGGAGATAATCCGGATTGGCAATATTATGATGAATACCATCAGAATACCGACTGGCTAGATTTAGTACGCCAAAATGCTTTATCTTCCGATAACAGTTTTTCTATGAGTGGAGGTGGTAACAGAGCAACATATCGTCTTTCTTTGGGCTATGCAACCGATGACGGAACAACAATCGGTACTTCAATGAATCGTTTTAACTCTACATTGCGTATTGATTATAATTTCTCGAAGAAATTGAGATTTGGCGCTAATGTTACCTATACTCAAACCGATAAAGATGCAAACTGGGCTACCACCGTCCGTTCTGAAGCCTTTAAAAAGATGCCTAATAAGTCACCTTATGTGATTGACGATGTAACTCATCTTCCACTGGATCAATATTTCAACCGCCAAACTACTGATTGGGAAGGTGTTTTCAAAAGTAGTAATGATAAAGGTGATGCCACTAACTACAATCCGGTAGCTATGGCAAAAGAATCCAAGAATAATACACTCCAACGGGAAACCAGAGCAATCATTGATGCCAATTATAAAATACTACCAGGCTTCACTTACAGCGGTTATGTATCTATCAAAATGAATACATCCAAAAACACCAAATTCCTGCCACAATCTGTAACAGGTGCTGTATGGATGAATGCTTATGCCAATCAAGCTTACGATGCTATGTCCGAAAGTTTGTCTATACAAACTGAGAACAAGCTTCAGTTTATGAAAAACTGGAATGGCAAACACAATTTGATCACCAACCTGCGTTGGAATACCAGCCAGTCTACAAGTTCCAGCTACGCTAGTAAAACATCCGGAATGGCCTCATCCGGGTTATCCGATCCAGTAGTAGGAACATCTGTACAAAGCATGGGTTCAGGCGAATCCGAAGGTCGCAGCATTTCAGGAATGGGAATGATCAACTATACATTGTTAGGACGTTATGTGTTCCAAGCATTGTTAAACATAGAAAGTAGTTCGGCAATGGGACGCAACCAACGTATGGGTTATTTCCCTGCATTTGGTGTTAACTGGAATATTCAGGACGAACCTTTCCTTGCTGCTGCAAAAGAAAAATGGTTGGATATGGCTAAAATACGTCTCAGCTATGGAGAAAGTGGAACTCCTCCTAAAGGTAACTCCGTCTATATGGGAGCATTTAAATCAACTGGAGATAATTATATGAATATGTCTTCCATTGCTCCTAGCCGTATGCAATTGGATCAATTAAAATGGGAATCTCTTAAGGAATATAATATCGGAGCTGATTTCGGTTTCTTACACAACCGTTTGAGATTTACTTTTGATTACTATTGGAGGGACAGAGAAGACATCTTGAACAAAAATTACAGAATACCTTCTACAACAGGATTCTCTAATATTGCCTACTTCAACTCGGGATCTACCAGAAACCAAGGATGGGAATTCCGCACAGACCTGGTTTTCTTTGAAAATAAAGATTGGCGCATAAGCGGTTATTTTAATGTATCACGTAACAAAAATAAAATTACTGAATTACAGTCTGGTGCAACAGAAGGTATAAAGAATGCCGACGAAGTGAAAAATGGAGAATATGCATATATCACACAAGTTGGCCGTCCTATCGGTTCATTCTTCGGTTATCGTTATAAAGGTGTTTATCAGAATAAAGACGCTACTTATGCTCGAGATGCAGAAGGTAATGTCATGAATGACTTGAAAGGTAACCCCATTGTGATGAAAAACGGTTCCTATCTATGCTATCCCGGTGATGCAATGTATGAGGATATTAATCATGACGGTGTTATTAACAAATACGATATTGTTTACCTCGGCAATACCCAACCATTAGTAACCGGAGGTGGAGGAGTAACCGTCAAATACAAACAAGTGACTCTTAGCGCTTTCTTCCATGGACGTTTTGGACAATCTATCGTCAATATGGCTCGTATGAACAACGAATCCATGTTTGGTTCAAACAACCAAAGTAAAGCCGTACTACGTCGTTGGAAAAACGAAGGGGATAATACGGATATACCTCGTGCATTATACAATGAAGGACGAAACTATCTGGGATCAGACCGCTTTGTAGAAAAAGCTTCTTTCGTACGTTTGAAATCAATGACATTAAGTTACGGATTCCCAAGAAAGATCTGTAATAGATTTAATGTAAATTCATTGAGTGTATTCGTAACGGGATATAACTTGTTTACATGGACTAACTATACAGGACAGGATCCGGAAGTATCTGTAAAAGATAATCTGGCCATAGATACAGCTACGACTCCTGTTGCTAAGAGATTTTCTTTCGGTTTAAATATGAGTTTCTAATACTATTCAGATATGAAAAAGATATTAATATGTTTATTCGCTTTCGGGAGCTTACTTTGTGGCAGTTGTAGTGACTGGCTTGAAGTTTATCCTAAAAATGAGCAGATAACAGCTAATTATTGGAAAGCTAAAGAAGACGTAGAAGCGGTATTAGCTTCAGGATATTCATCTTTGCGTGCCTGTACCCGGACACTGGTTGATTGGGGAGAGCTACGAGGTGCTTCTATCTACGCCTACAGTGATACTAAAAAACAGAAATTGCAAAATTTCCAAATTACAGCTTCCGACGCTTTATGCAGTTGGGCATCCATATACAAAATACTGAATATGGCCAATTCTGTGATTAAATATGCACCGGAAGTACAAGCAAAAGATAAAACCTACATGGAAGTCACCATGAATTCACATTTATCCGAAGCTTATTTCTTACGCGGATTGTGCCATTTCTACTTGGTTCGCAACTTTAAGGAAGCTCCGATTGTAACAGAACCTTATGTAGACGATTCTGCTCCTTATGATATTGCAAAATCTTCAGAAGAAGATATAATCGCTCAGATTAAGTCGGACATTCAAACCGCACTGGATAGCGGAGCTGCTAAAGAGTTTTTTGAAGATGACCAATGGGAAGGTGCCAGTAAAGGACGTGCTACCAAATGGGCGTTGTACGCTTTGATGGCAGATGTCTGCTTGTGGAGCGAAGATTACGACGACTGTATAGAATATGCCAATCAGCTGATTAATGCAACAGCTACACGCCGCCCCGTATTCATGGCAGTTCCTGAACAGTGGATCACTATCTTTACTCAAGGAAACAGTAATGAATCCATCTTTGAGATCAATTGGGACGAAAAGAATTTTGCCCAACAGGAAGAAAACAAAGGGACCTCACCTTCTTACTACTTTACACTCAGCACTACCGCACCATATCTATATACAGAAGCCATGTGCGAAGATTTATATAATGAAAGTATCGAGAATGGCGCTGGTGATATTACCGCTTCCGTACGTGCTAAATGGGGAGCATATGCAGACTTGGATGCAACAGGAACAGCAGATAAAAAACAGTATTGCGTCTGGAAATACAAAGGATCGGAATATCAGGATTTAAGCCAGGTACGTCCGAATGACGATGCCAACTACATCATTTACCGTATGGCCGAAATCTTATTAATGAAAGCAGAAGCACTCATCTGGAAAGGCGCTGCCGGTTATGAAGAGGCATTGGAAATCATTAATAAAGTACGCAACCGTGCCCGGTTAAAGGACCTGGATTTAACTGCTGAATCTGCAACAGAAGAAGAAATGCTGCAAGCCGTACTGCATGAACGTAATATAGAATTTGCCGCAGAAGGAAAAAGATGGTATGACCTGGTTCGCTTCGGTAAAATGAAAAATTACAGGTATAAGGATTCATTTATTGAAATGATTGTAACCTACAATTCAACCGCCAACGTATCTTGGCTGCGTTCTGTATTGAGTAATGAATATGCTTGGTATCTGCCGATCAGTCAAAGTGAAATTGATGCCAATTTATTGTTAGTTCAAAATCCGTATTATGCGGGTGTAACCGATTAATTATATTGCTATGAAAAATTTGATTAGAATTTGTATATTGATCATTGTCGCTGCTGTTTATTCCTGCGACGATCCTTATAAGGATGAAACTTTTGCAGTATATGACATGCAACCCATTTCATCTTACCTGAGCACCCGTCCCGATGATTTTTCAGAATGGATTAAGGTTATGAAATATGCAGATATGTACAATGCAGTAAATCAAGCAACTGCCAAGTTAACCCTGTTCGCTCCTACCAATCAGGCTATGGAAGCTTTCTATCAGGAAAAGAAAGTTTCTTCGGTCGAAGAATTAGGAAAAGTCTATGTAAGACAACTCGTACAATACCATTTGGTGAATGATACGATCACATTGGAAGAATTTTCCAAAGGTGGAGAGTTGGAAGACAAAACCCTGTCCAATGACATACTGGAAGTAACCTTTAATGCAGATGATTCATCCGAAGGAGGATTTAACGCTATGTATATGAATGGAGAAGCGCACGTAAAAGAACTGGCGATACATACTTCCAACGGCTTTGTTTATGTATTGGATGATGTAATGCGTCCGATGGTTGAAAGTGTTTATCAGAAATTATTCGAGAATAATAAGAATAACATTCTTGCAGAAGCATTGAAACGAACCGGATGGCATGACACTTTGAATATCATTGCCGATACAATCACGATGCCCGACGGGACCAAACAGGAAGTACGACGGAACTATACTATATTGGGAGTACCCGATGACGTTTTCCAAAGTAAAGGGATTTCTTCGTGTGACGATTTGGTAAAGAAGCTGGGAGCCGGCGAAGACTATGAGAATAAGAACAATGCACTAAACCGCTATGCAGCTTATCACATTCTGAACGGACGTTACAAGGTCGATAATCTCAAAAAGTTTGATGTAGATACAGTAGCCACTTGTAAGATATGGGGAACCGCTTGCGAAAATGCAGCTATTAAAATATCTCAGGAGGCAGATGACAATTATTACTTAAATTATGATGGCGGCAGTGAAATGAGAACCGTTTTCCGTGAAAGCGACTGCGACTATCAGACTAAGAACGGTTATATACAACAATTGGAAGGCCTGCTTCCTATTTGCAAGGATCTTAAGCCATTTATCATTTACTGGGACCTAGCCGACTATCCGGAAGTAGCCAACTATATTGGTTCTAACGGAGTAGATGGGCAGATTTTCCAACAAGAGATAGATGCAAAAGCAGAACCGTCAACAGAACTGAAGGATGCCAAACTGGCATGTTATGAATATAAAGTAGGTTCTCAAGGAATGCCGGTTAGTAACTTTGGAAACCTGGCCTACAGAACTCTGCGCAGTAATGCAAACTATGATAACCAGGATAAAACAAGAAGATTCTTACATGGTGATTTACTGACAGTTTCACTGGGTTATAAAGGATGGGTACAAATGAAATCTCCTGTTATGATTCCCGGAAAATATAAAGTGACCTTACGTTATTTTTATGCTAACAGTATGAAGAATTTCCGTTCCTACGGTAGTGGAAGTAATGGAGGACAAATAGATGTGGAATTCCCCGAAATGGAGAATGTAAGTTCTGTATCTTACCCTCTGTATTCCAGTCTTCCGAGTGACACAGACGCTAATGGCAATTATCTGGTAACTATGGGGTTATTTGATACAGTGTTATACGATGTAGTAGAAATCCCAGATATGAAGGAATATACGATGAGAATCACCTTAAATGATCCGGCGGCCAGTATTTCAAAAGACTTCCGTATCCAGGTCGATTATATTTTGTTTGAACCAATAAATTGAATCAGATTATGAAAGTATATAAATATATCTTATCCGCTGCAATCATATGGGGAGGATTGATGTCTTCTTGTACGGACGAATGGGATAACCATTACAATAAGCAAGCAGCTGTCATCAATAATGAGGAAATGACTATTGTGGACGCACCAGCTATTGAATATTTAGAGTCACAACAATCATATAGCTCTATATGCAATCTGTTTAAAGAAACAGGAATCTTTAAAGAAATGGAAGCTGCCGGAGTATCTTACACCCTTTTTGTCGTTGACAATACACTAATGACTACCGTGAGAAGCTCGGACGACGGCATCGACGAAGAGAAAGCCTACATGGCAAAAAGTCATATAACGACTGCCTCCCTTTCTCCAAATACCATCGAAGATGGTCAACGCCTGATGATGTGGAACGGAAAATATGTGATGATTAACAAAACAACATCAGAAGAAAACGGATCACAGGAAATTATTTTCAACAGCAATTGTAAAGTAAAGAAAGTAGTTAAGGTGAACAATGGTTATGTTTATGAATTAGACAACATTATTGTTACTCCTAAATCTTTGCTGGAAACCATAGAAGGGCTATCAGATGAATATTCCATATTCAAAAATGCAATTCTTTCAAGGAATGTGAAGACCTTTGACAGAAATAACAGTCTTAGTATTGGAGTAGATGAATCCGGAAATACAGTTTATGACTCTGTATTCACTGTAAAGAATCCCTACTTCCTGGATAAAGGTTTAGATTTAGCATCTGAAAGCAAGAAAATAACTGTTCTTATCCCATCTGATGAGTTAATCAAGAAAGCATTAGATGAAGGCAAAGCAAAACTAAAAAAATGGAAAATCGAACGTCCGGACTCAATCTTGGAGAACTGGTGTTTTCAGGCAATGTTTTTCAAAGATGTGGAATACGACGCCGAAGTTTTCAATGATCCGCAAAAACCGGACTTAACTTCCGCTTTTGGCAAACAGTGGAGAACTACCGTCAATAAAGTAGACCTTGATAATCCAGTGAGAATGAGTAATGGTATTGCTTATTATGTCACTTCTCTGAAATTACCACAAAAAGACGTGTTAATATGGCGTTTTAAAGACCTGTTCAAATGGTTTAAATACATGGATCAAAACGACAAAGACAAATATTTTGCATGTACAAATTTAGCTCCGTATGGTAGTGGCGGCCCCACACGTACTGAAGTAAAAGCATGGACACCCGGATACGGATGGCCGGAAATTAGCAATGAATATTTATGGTTAGTACGTCAAGACGCAAATAATCTGGAAACCATATTAGACTTTACTACATTTAAATTTGATTTACATAACGATAATACTTATGACATTGAACCATATATGATTCCTCCAGGTGAGTATACTCTTCATTTCGGAGTTGGAAAGAATTCAAATATGAAGAATGATTGCAGCATTTATGTTAACGACAAACTTGTAGGAACAATCGTAAGGTCCAAATGGAGTAGTTACTCTCATGACCGTGGAGGTGGAGGAGCTCCAGAGTTTTACCCGTCAAGTCTGAATAATAAATACGACAGAGACGGTGGAGAAGTCGGTGTATTTACAATTGAAGGAAATGAACCCGTGGAACTTCGTTTGAAGTTCGTGGCCACACACAATGGAGGAACAGCTTTTACTCCTGAACATTGGTGTATCCGCCCGACTGCAAATTGTTATTAATCTAGATAAGGAATGATATGAAAAATATAAAAAGAATGCTTGCAGTTGCATTACCATTGTTGTTTGCAACTTGCATGTACGGACAGAAAAACTACAAACTGACAGGTAAGATTATCTCTGCCACTAATACACCTATAGCAGATGCCGTAGTGTCTGTACAGGACACCTTGAATGCGACTACTAAAGCCGATGGGGAATTCACTTTTAAATTAAGAGATAAATCCGGAGTTATATCGGTTTGGGCACCCGGCTATCTTCCCGTTCGGCAATTGCTGAACGGAAGAACGGAAGTGGTGATCATGATGATTTCAGACAATCAGTACAAACACAACGAGCAAGTTGTGCTACCCTTCCGGGGAGATAATACGGAGATTTCCGATTATACTGCTGCAACGAATATTGCAAAGAAGGATTTCCTGTTAGGAAGTGCTAAGATTGACCGGGCTTTGGCAGGACAAGTAGCAGGTTTACAAGTGAAACGCGGTAGCGGTATGCCGGGCGAAGGCAGTTATTATAATCTCCGGGGTATCCGTTCACTGACAGGTGACAACGCACCATTGATCGTAGTCAATGGTGTACCCTACTTGCCGGACAAAAATGAATCACCGATCATCGGAGGCTTAACACGTGATATCTTTCAGGCATACAATATCAATGATATCCAGAATATCACAGTACTGAAGGGAGCAGAAGCCGCCATGTATGGTTCAATGGGATCGAACGGAGTTATTTTAATCCAGACAGATGGTGCCAGCTCCAACGACATGGAAACCAAAGTTAGTTATTACGGACAATACGGTGTAACCTGGAGTGACAAACGCATTCCTCTGCTGGGTGGAAAAGATTATTTGAACTACCTGACAGACGCGGGTATGACATATTATAGTGATATGGATAAATTCTATAGCAACTTTCCTTTCTTGAAAGATCCTAATAACCCATTGTATCTCAACACTTATAATAATCAGACTGACTGGCAGGATTTGATGTACAACACAGGGTATGCGACCGATCATCTTTTCCGTGTGGAAGGTGGTGACGAAATTGCCAAATATGACCTCTCATTAGGATATTCCAAAGAAAACGGTCTATATGAAAGCACCAGTACAGAACGTTTCCATACCCAACTGAACGGTAATATCCTCGTAAGCAAGAAAGTGGATATCTTTGCCACTATCGGACTAGCTTACTTAAACGGACATTTTCAGGAACAAGGGATGAACATCAAAACCAATCCTATCCTGGCCGCCTATGCACAATCACCGGTACTAAGTCCGTACAACAAGGATAAGGATGGAAATATATTAAGTACGTATTCACCTTACTATTTCGGTAAATGTACAACCATGGATTTTGCAATAAGCAACCCATTGGCCATCGTCAATACGTTAGATGCGCACAACCGCCAATATGATTTAACTCTGAGAGCAGGTGTAAACTATACCCCGCTGCCCGGATTGGTATTCACCGGATTGGTAGGAATGTACTACAACTATGACAATGAGTCTATGTTTATCCCCGGATTGACGGACAAAACAATCGTTCCGATATCAGACACTTATGGTACAGCAAACAACATGGTTCGTTCCGGTGTGGGTGAAACCAGCAATATGTATTTGAATCTGAATGCGCGTTATTCTAAAATGTTCAATCGTATCCACCAGCTGAATGCCATCGCCGGTGCACAGATCCTCACCACCAAAAACGAGTTTGATGTGGGTGAAGGACGTAACACGGATAATGACTTTTATCAGACACTGGGCAATACACAAGCCGACGGACGTCGTTTTTATGGTTACTTGAATAAGTGGAACTGGATGAGCTATTACGGACATGCGGACTATACTTACAACAATCTGGTACAGGCATCTGTCAATGTATCAGTAGACGGAGCATCGTCTACAGGAACAAGTGCCAACCGTTTCTATGTGTATCCGTCAGCAGGGGTAACCTTGTTGGGCAAAGGCTGGAAGCCTCTTCAAAATTCAGAATGGATCAACAAGCTAAATGTACGTGCTGAATATAGTTTGACCGGTAATACCCGCTTCGCAAGCAACATGGGTACGTTCTATTACTCATCAGCCGCTTATCAGGATATCTCCGCCATTGCACGCGTCAATGTACCGAACACACATCTAAAACCGGAAAAGAATGCTTCCCTTAATTTAGGACTGGACCTGTCATTGTTCCGTAACCGCTTAAATGTATCTTTTGATTATTTCAATAATAAGATCAGTGATATGATCTGTATGCAGCCTACATCGTCCATATACGGTTCCGCACCTTACTACGCAAATGTCGGCAAAATGGACAATAAAGGAGTGGAACTTTCCGTGCAGGCCTCATTGGTTCGTACCCGGGACTTCGAATGGATTGTAGGAGGCAATATCGCTCATTACGACGACAAGATCACTTCGCTGGGCGGTGAAGAAAGAATCATTAACGGAAACTGGATAACCGAAGTCGGAAAGTCTCCCTATCAGTTCTATGGATATCAGGTAGTAGGCGTATTCTCCACACAGGCAGAAGCTGAAGCTGCTAATTTAATGGCAGATAACGGTAACTATTTCCGGGGCGGAGACATGCATTATGTAGACCAGAATGGAGATCATAGAATCGACAGCAAAGACCGTGTCGCTTTGGGAAGTGCTGCTCCTGATTTCTTCGGAGGTTTCTATACTCAATTCAAATACAAAGGATTTGCACTTGGTGCCGAATTTAGCTATTCTAAAGGTAACATGGCATACAATGCCGTACGAAATCAGCTGGAAGGCATGAATACCCTGGGCAACCAAAGTATCGCCGTACTGAATCGCTGGTCACTGGACGGACAAGTAACCGATATGCCACGCGTACAGCACAATGACCCTTATCGCAGTACTTCATTCTCTGAAAGATGGCTAGAAGACGCTTCTTATCTTCGTATGAAGAGCGTGACTTTGAGTTACAGTTTCAATAAAACCGTACTTAACTTCTTCCGTTCAGGTACCTTGTACGTATCAGGTGAAAACCTTTTGACAGCAACGAAATACCTGGGACTAGACCCGGAATTCTCTTACTCTTACGGCGAAATGTCTCAAGGACTGGATTATGCAAAGATGGTGCAACCGAAATCTGTAAAATTTGGTGTTAATTTGAAATTCTAACGACAATGAAAAAGAATATACTATTAAAAAGCATGTTGTGTGGTATAGCCATGATGGGGCTTAGTGCCTGCTCCGACTTCTTTGAACCGGACAACAACACAATGCTGAAAGGAGATGACTATATAAAGGAAGCCAGTGAAATGTATGCAGGCTTTCTGGGAGTCGCAACGAAAATGCAGGCTATTGGCGACAAAGCCATTTACCTGACCGATTCCCGGGCTGAAATGATGATCCCTACCGACAGAGATGTCGACATGTATGCGTTATCCAATTATGAATCGGACCTGACAGGCAATAAATATGCCGATCCCGCCAAATATTATGATTTGATCATCTCATGCAACGATTATCTTCAGAAAATCTATGAATTCAAACAGGCACATCTCTACAGCATCGATATGGAACACTACAAAGGATTAGTTGCCAGCACTGTAAGAGTAAAAGCATGGGTATATCTTACTATGGCGAAAATCTATAACGAAGTAGTTTGGTTTGACGATCCGATGCACGAAATGAAAGATTATTCCCAATATCCCAAACTGAACTTAGATCAGACAATAGTAAAATGTGTAGAGTATCTGAAAACAGGTTTCGACGGAATCGACGGAAATCATACCATGCCATGGACTGAATGGATTGCCTCGGACAGTTCACTTTCAGCAGGTGACTATACCTATTGGGACCTTATGACCCCGGAATATTTCGCACTGGCTGCAGAACTCGCTTTATGGCAAGGAAGATGGCAAGATGTCATTGATCTGATTCTGCCTAAAATGAATGAAGCATTTGCTTCTGCCTCTAGTTACACCAAATGGATGTGCCAGGCCAACTACCACAACGCTTATTCAAAAGTGTTCAGAGGAGATAATCCTAATGGACAAGCGGCAGTTTCAGTAATCACGTATGAATACAAAAAGAATCAGACCAATGCAACCAAGCAGAATCTTTATTCCGCTCCTATTCTGAGACCATCAGAATTAGGTGTAGCACGTTATTCTGACAAGAATTTTAATCCGAACGCTTTCACTTCGGAAGATTCCCGTGACGGACGATTCAACACTCACTTCAGTCAGGATTCATATGGCAACTGGAGAATGCAGAAATGGAGTTACGCAGCCGATAACTTTATTTATATTTATCGTAACGTAGAACTTTACTTCATGCTGATCGAAGCATTCAACCATCTTCCCGAACGTTCTGAAGAAAGATATGTGTTAATGAACGAAGGAGTGAGCAGCTATTATCCGGACGGAGGAGTTACTTATCCGGGATTCACCAATGACTGGACACGTGTAGGTGGTGCCGTCACGCATACTTATGCTGATACCGGTATGCGTGGAACATGGGGAGCATCCAGTACAAGTAAAGGTCTATTATGCCGTGACATGAAAAAAGAACCGGGTAATGAACGTCATAATGATATCGAGCTCCTGAAAGAAATCTGTCTGGAAATGCCATGTGAAGGCAAAACGCTTCCGGTCATGATACGTATGGCAAAACGTTATAATGACCCTACTATCATCTCTGATTTAGTTTGTTCCAAATATAGCGAAGAAAATGCAGCAACAGCTGCCAAAGTTCGTGCTAAGATCGAAAGTGGCGACTATTTTGTTCATTGGGACATTGATAGTACCTCTTCTACTCATTAATTTAATTATAGCTGGGGTTGACTTTTTAGTCAGCCCCACTCTATTAAATACTGCAAGCATAAGAACTGATACAAACAAAGCAATCAGCAAGAAAACGAACACTAATACTATTGGAATATGAGAAAAATATCTGCTATACTATTACTGGCGCATATATTAGTGTTGCCTTTAGTTGCCCAATCCCAATCGGCAAAGGTCCTGTCTGACTATATCAAAGAGATCAATCAATTCAACAAACGCAACCCTCAGGAAAAAGTATATCTGCATTTCGATAATACCGGCTACTTCTTAGGCGATACCATCTGGTTTAAAGCATACAATGTTTTAGCAGAACACCACCGTTTCAGTCCGTTAAGTAAGGTACTGCATGTCGAGCTTCTGACCCCACAGGGAGAAGTGATAGCCAATCGGAAACTAATGATAGAAAATGGTCAATGTCATGGCGAATTTCCATTAAAAAGGATTTACCGTAGTGGTTTCTACGAAGTTCGTGCTTATACACGAGGTATGCTGAACTTTGGAGATGATTGTGTCTTCTCCCGCGTCTTCCCAGTTTACGATGAACCGGAAAAAGATGGTGACTACTCTGAAAAAGCAATGGATAGCGGCTTTGGAGTAAAGAATAAGCGTAAAATAGAAAAGAAAGGAGATAAAGTCAATATCGCTTTTTTTCCGGAAGGTGGCAATGCAGTCGTCGGATTAGCTTCACGCATCGGCTTTAAAGCATGGGGAGAAAAAGGGGAAGATCTCCACATAACAGGCGCTGTTTATAATTCATCAGGCAACTCAGTTTCCTTCCTGTCCACCTATAATCAAGGCATGGGCTTCTTTGAGCTATTGCCGGAAACGACCTCCTACAAAGTAATTGTCGAACATGAAGGTAAAAAGTATGACTTTAATTTCTCGGACATACTTCCAGTTGGCTATGTAATGCGCATAAATGATAGCAATGAAGAAGCATACCAGATAGAAATATCCAAATCCCCTGTCCTCCCCCGTGACACCATTGCAGTATCCGTATCTTGTCGTGGAACAGTCTATGCAGTAGAGGCTATGAGGCTGGCAGACGCTCCTTACGTTTTCCAACTGCCAAAATCCCGTCTTCCGGCCGGTTGTATACAATTCACCTTATACGACAAAAAAGGGAACATCCTTGCCGAGCGCCTCTCATTCAATACACATCCTTTAAAATACCATCAGCTGTCCGCTCAGACAGAGAAGCCGACTTATGCACCTCTCGAAAAAGTAAACATGTCCCTTTCACTCAATGATTCCGACGGGAATCCGGTTGAAAGTACTTTTTCCATCTCTGTGCGTGATGCCGGTACGGAGATTTACACTTCGTATCAAGACAATATATTGACCGACTTGCTACTTGCTTCTGATATAAAAGGATATGTAGCCAATCCTATGCAATATTTTGAGAAAGACGACCGCGCCACCCGAATGAAGTTGGATTTATTGATGATGGTTCAAGGTTGGTGTCGCTATGACTGGCAGACGATGGCAGATGTGTCACCTTTCAGGGTAAAACATTATATCGAACAAGCCCTTCCGATAAACGGTAAAATAATGGAGATGCTCAGAAACAAGACAAAAGCATACGCGGATGTCATCTTCTGGATGAACCAAGACAAGTCCAGCTTTCACAGCCATTGCAAAACAGATGCTAACGGCCTCTTCTACTTCATGCTACCGGACAGTGCCAAACTTGAAGGCAAATGGCAACTCAGCCTGTCTGTTACAGAGAAGAAAAAGCTGAAACACTGCCGGATTATGCTGGACCGTCATTTCAGTCCTGTTCCACGTAGTTACTCCTACTTCGATTTATTGGTAAAAGATACGGTTACAGTTCTCTCGGACGAGTATGAGGACAGCTTAAAACAACATTTTGTTAATGAAATGCAATATCTGCCGCAAGTCATCATTAAAAAACAGAGAATCAAAAAAGAATTATCTCCGGAGTTCGTTTATGATGTGGAAAAAGATGTCAACGAACTGATTGATTTAGGTAAAAACTACCCCGGCACTTTGGGAGAATATATGGAAAATTACATTCCACATTTACGAAGAGACAGCGCAGATGGCCCCTTTCAATATGCTGGTAAAAACATCGTTTACTTTTTCGAAATTGAGAAAGGAGCGACTCGCTACCCGGCAAGAGGGTTATCTCCGGAACAAATGCCTATTGAGAATATCAAACAGATCACTCTTTATGATCGTTACGCACAACTTTGGGCCGTCAAGAAAATAAAAGAAGAAGGAATAGAACCCGCCTCTCCGTCAGATATAGATCTGGCAACAGTAGCTTCATTGCCCAACACTCCTGTCATCATTATGGTTCATCCATACAATGATGGTTTACATGACGGCTATCAGAAAGGAATCCGTCATACTTTCTATTACGGTTATTCACAAGTGAAAAAGTTCTATCATATAAACCACAGCAACAGTGTGCCCGGCGATATTGATTTTCGCCGTACCCTGTATTGGAATCCGAATGTAAAAACCAACAGCCAAGGCAAAGCACAAATTAGTTTCTATAACAATACCACATGCCGACGGATGAAGGTTAGTGCGGAGGGGCTGAGTGACAAGGGAATACCTGTTATAACACAAGAGTAGATAATAGATGCTAAACAAACATTCAGTTATTATATTATATTTCATCATCAGAATTTCTTTTCCTCTATGCGCATCTCCAATATCGCAAATAGAACTAACCAAAGTCTAATGACATTATTTTTTCTCACGATATACTATACTAAATTAATAAAGTTATAGTTTCTATAACAATACTACATACCAGTAGATGAAAATTACTACGGCTATCTATCAATTTAACGAGATTGTATCGTTCAATATGGCATTACGTAGTAATCTAACCTCATCAGAATCTATTTTTATTTTTTTATTAAGTATTCGTTTCCTCAAATTTCGTTGTTCATTTATATTTCTTAATCGCTTATGTATCATATACAATTTATAAAGGGGATAAAACTTACTTGGGCACATATTAGACGCATTACTATAAAAATTAGCTGCAACCAAATAGTTATTTTGTTGGCTGAAATACTGTGCCCATAATATTGCTTGACTATAATCATATACACACCTCTGCCTTTCATTCAAAATTTCCTCGCAACGATTATAATTGTTCACATCCAATAAAATAGTTGCATATTTATAAAGAAAAAAAGGATCACTCTTCTTTTCCTCATAAATAGATTCATAAAGAGATTCCAAGTTTTTGGACTGTATATAAGAAGACTCGTCATACAGCATTCCCCACTTTCTTTCTTCTATGTAATTCATACTTGTATAAACGACCAAATACACTCCTCCTAAAATTCCTATTATAGAAAAAACAAACGTTCTATTCAATACCTTTATAATAAATGATTGATACAAATAACAAAGAATACAAACTAAAATGAACCATGTAAATGGATATTGTAGAGGGTAAGAAAAAAAAGAGAAAACAAGAATTTGTATGAACGAAAGAACGAAAGGATTTTTATACTAAATCCGCTTGTTATAGCAAAATATAAATACTCCTACAATCAAACTCATAAGAAGAAGTATACCCGGAAGCCCATAATTAACAGCAATGCATAAATATTCATTCAATGGTACTTTTATATCATCAGCCAACATCACCGCTGGAGAATCAGGATGCTCCCTAAAATAAATTTCCTGATATTTCATGTAATGAGTAGAAAAGCCTCTGATTCCTAGTCCCAAGGGGTGTTCTTTTATTATGTCTACACATCTTTCAATAATAAACACTCTTCCCTGCGAAGAACCTTGTTTCAAATGGGAAAGCCCCCAAATAAATACTACTGAAAAAGTAATCAGTAAAATGACTTTATGGACGGGGCAAAGTGCAATTTTGATATCGACACACTGACATACCAACAGCATACTTATACAACAAAATACCCCAGCTCTTGATTGGGACAAAATAATACTGATAAAAATGAAAGCAAAACTAACGATCGTCCAATATTTTTTCCCACAAATGTTCAAAATGAAAGGTAATCCAATAACCAAACAAGATGCGAATCCGGCTGGATTTTCAAATGCCCCAACCATCACGATAGAGTCTTTTATCACAAACAATTTACACCATCCCCATGCCGCTTGAAGTATAACAATAATCCCCATACATCTGATAAACTCTTCTTTAGTAAAACCGCTCCTTTTCAGATAAACATGTCCTATTATCAAAAGAGGAATAGTAATTCCGGCAATAAATAATCCAGCTAACCACTTAGGTAGCACATAAATATCAACCAAGCTGTCTGTCTTGCAGAATAAAATACAAATAGTCAAACCGCATATCAATATTTTTAGTATACAGCAAAAAAATGAAATTCTGTTATCACCTTGAGTGCTATTCTGTTGTTTTTTGGATTGCATCATTTTATCGTATATTCTGCATTAAAGGATGTAAAAGTAGTGCATTTTAGAATATATAGAAAGAGTAATAATAGTTTGCGTACAAATTCCCATGAAAATGTCAATTTATACATCTCTTTTTGAAAAAAATCATTCAGACAATTGCTACATTTGCCCTCACAATCTTAATCACATTAAAAAACTTGCATATGAAAACAAAATTAATTCTTTTTTCTTTGGTCACAATACTATTTACGACATGCACTATAGATGAAACCGATTCAGGCAACGCCCAATTCTCTGAAACCGAAAAGACTAAGCTTTATCAATTAGCTAATAAGTATGGGGTGAAATTCCGAATTCGAGATAAAGAAAAAAATTCCCCTCAAAAAGCTTCAATGAAAGAGGCAGAAGAATTCATTAAATTAGCCGCCGCAATTCAAAATGCAAAATTTGAGTTTGTGCCAAAAGGAAAAAATCAATCGATAGCCACAGCAAAGATAGTTAAAACCCGTTCCTCAAGTAAAGATGACGGTATGAAACTATACACAGAAAGTGGCGCATGGAGTGGCGAACATTACATGGACACACAAACAAAAGTTGAAGTTTCTATAACATGGGAAATCTTAATAGATAAAACAGATGAGTCCGTTTTTTCTGAAAACCATGATGTTAAAATTGCCTTTACTTTCGCGGAGGGTGACAAGTTTGCGGATATTCTAAACACACATTCCAGTTTTAGTGGAGACGTTATAAGTTTCACATCGCTTGTGAATATTTACTATGGTAAGGAAGAATACAAAGATTTCGCTATATATGACGCAACTATTACAGTTTCAGGATATGCTCTTATATACACGGGAGAAGGCCAAATTGGTTAAATTGAATATACATAATTTCTTAGAAAACATATATGTATATTAGATACATAATCATATTATTATATTATATTTGTTGGGCAAGTTTTCCCCTTGGTGCTTCTCCAATAGCACAAGAGGAAAAGCCTACAGATTCACTTTATCAAAACATCTCACTTTTTTCCACACTCAATCCGCAGGAAAAAGTATACTTACACTTTGATAATACTTCCTATTTCATGAGAGAATCAATCTGGTATAAGGCTAATATAGTGAACGCAGAAACTTTAATTCCTGAAGTGAAAAGCAAAATACTGTATGTAGATCTATTCAACCAAGAAGGAGTCATAGTAAAACGCAACAGGCATTATATAAAAGAAGGAATGTGTTCGGGGAGTTTCTATCTTCCAGACACATTAAATGCCGGATATTACGAAGTACGCGCATACACTGCATGGATGTTGAATTTCGGAAGAATCCCTAATATAAAAGTAAGTGAAATGATTCGCATCACATCTGAATTGTTAGATGACCCTGATGCGATAGAAAAACGGACGAGTGAAGTTCCTTCTATTTTTTCTCGGGTATTCCCTATATACAATGCAGTGAATAATAACAATTACCAATCCAAGCAGATGCGTACACGACCACGTATCAACCGAACATATATCAAAAAAGAAAAAGAAGAAATTATAGTATCTTTTTTCCCTGAAGGCGGTCATCTAATAGAAAATGTCAATAATAGAGTCGCATTCGAACTACGTAACCAAGAAGGAGCAATCATTTCGCCTCAAGCAGTATTTATAAAAGCCGTATCAGGTGAAATTTTAGATACACTTCAGCTAATACACAATGGACGAGGAACCTTTGAGACGAAACAACATCACTGGATAATCGGATTAAATAAATGCCACTTGACTTTCTCATATAAAAATAAAAAATATGAATTCGCTCTACCCAAACCAGAAAAGAATGGCGCATCTCTTCGATTAAACGTAAATGAAAGCCTAATAGATGTTCAAATTATCTCCCGAAATATAGCATCCCCCTTATACATCACTCTACAATATGGAGGCAATCCTATCCACCATCAATCTCTTGATACTAAAGGTATTACATCAATCTCCTTCCCCACAGCCCCATTGCGGCAAGGGGTTCATCAATTGACCATATATGACAGCACAGGACACATTTGGGCTGACAGGCTCTTTTTTGTATGGAAGCAAGAAACTACATCCATCACCTTTCAAGGCAAGACTTCCACAGAAAAACGTCGACAATCATATAACTTGGAACAATTTACCTTTCATGTAAAAGACACAATCAATAAAAAGCTTCCAAACACATTTTTCTCCGTATCTGTCAGAGACAATGATATAGAAGATTTACATTACAATGCGGGGAATATTCTAACCAATCTGTTATTATCTTCGGAAATACGTGGTTTTATACAATCACCTGAATATTATTTTGAATCTCAAGACCCACATCGTCTCAAAGCTTTAGATTTATTAATGATGATTCAGGGATGGCGTCGGTATGACTGGCAAATGATGGCAGGCGTAAAAACATTTAAACCTCACTATCCAATAGAACAAAAGTTGCAAGTAAAAGGTTCTGTCTACAAAAGGAGAAGTTCTAATAGTGATTTAAAAAAATGGAAAAAGGAAGTTTTTGTTCGTTGTCAAATATGCTATCCTAATGGCTATACCTATGATGCAGTTCAACAAACTAAAAATGGCGACTTCTCTTTTGATGTAATCCAGATCTATGGCAAACATCCTATGTTTATTCAGGCATACAAAACAAAAGACAAAATAAAAAAGGAACTGGATTATCACAAAAGAGGAGATTTTTTTTTCTATGACCACTATGTTTGCAAAGACCGTGTATTCCCCCCACTACCCAAACAATATGATTATTATGAAACACATGAAAAAGATATATACGGAACTTCTCTTTTCGAACAGGCTATAGACCAATTAGATGTAAAAAAGAGAGGAAAGATTGGGATTGATTTCTCTAAGCCTGATTTTTGCTATGACTTTATTGAGGCAATAGACTATTGCAATGACTTTGGATATGAATATAATAGATCACTTACTTCGATACCATTTTACATTGCAATAATGACTGGAAATAACCAACGTGCTTCCCTCCATATTTGTACAAATAATGGGGAAGATGAATATTATCCACCACCACCCTTTCATCAATCGGACTCAGAGAAAATTAGAAGAGACATCATATTTCAATTTAAAAGAATGGAAAACATTTGTGGTTATTTTGATCTCAGAGACCGATCTCGTTATATCGGTAAAAAAGAGATCCAATCGGGGAAGTGGGATGTTTATGTAAATTACACCCAACGAGCTAAAAAAGAATATCTTCCCGACATGGTAGGCGACCGTTGCTACTTTTATGGATATGCACCGTCTGTAGAATTTTATTCACCGGATTACAATTCGAAACTACCCGATAAGCCAGATCATAGACGCACATTATACTGGAATCCAAATATAAAGACAGACGAAAATGGAAATGCATCTATACAATTCTATAATAACTCGACCTGCAAAAAAATGATCATCTCAGCGGAAGGAATTACAAAAGATGGTCAACCTTTTTATTTGAAAATAGAAAAATAAAATAGTTACTCAATAGAAAATCTATATAAATAGCGATGAGAAATACACTTATCTTTATATTATTGTCAGTATTCCATTCATGTACCTATGATTCTGGTACAAAAGACACACTAAAACTATCCGGAAAAAACAAGAAGGAACTACTAAAGGTAATCGAGCATTATAAAAACGAACCCAATAAAAAAGCTGCTACAAATTTCTTATTAAATAATATGGGCAATAAGTTTGCCTACACCGGAGAATTATTAGAACATTACGACCTACTACTTCATGTTTTTGATTCTTTATACAAACACAAAGTATATACAGGTGATCCTAATGTCATAAAAGAAACTTGGGACCTCTTAACCACTCAATATGGCCCCTTATTGATCAACCGGCTCGATACCACCTATGACTGTCGTATCCTCACAAGCGACTTCCTCATTAACAATATAGATATAGCATTCACTTCTTGGAAGCAAGCTCCTGGTTATATAGCTAACGACTTTGAGTCATTTTGTGAATTTATCCTACCATATAGAATTAGCAATGAAACGATAGAGCTCTATCGCAAAGATTACTTTGATAAATATCATTTCTTAGTAGATAGTGCAAAAGATAACGCATTAGATTTATTATCCCGGTTCAATAGTGAATTTAGTTGGAATCAAAAATATAAAACTTCAGCCAAAATGTGGGATTACCCAGTCGCACTTCCCATTAGTAAAATGGAGCTATGTCATCGCGGATCATGCAGGCAATTGTGCGTATATTGTGCCTTGGTTATGCGTGCCTGTGGATTACCTGTCACTATTGATCGTGTAAACTGCTGGGGAAATCGAAGTCAGGGACACGAATGGAATGTCCTACTGTTGAAAGGAGACAGTATACTACCATTCGATCCTTTTTCTAAAGAGCGAATGCAGTTTGTATATAAACCAACTAAAATATTTCGTTCAATGTTCTCCAACAACCATTTGCCTAGCAATGCTCCCAAAGCTGGTGAAGTACCTTCCTATATGATAAATCCTAATGAAACAGACGTAACTGATCAATATGGACCAACTCATGATATTACTATTAACTGTATCTATCCAGATTATCGATTAAAGCAAAATAAATACAGCGTTATTTGCATATTCGACAACAAAGATTGGATACCTGTATATTGGGGAACCATTCAAAAAAATCAAATGACTTTCAAGAAAATGATGGGAGATGTATGCTATATGGCAGCTTACTATGAAGATGGAGAGATTTTTCCAGCTTCCGATCCATTTATCCTTGAAAAAGACGGCACTATACGTCTTTTCAAAGCAAATAATCAAAAGCCTATCACATTAAAATTAAAACGAAAATTTCCAAGATTCAAACGTATGGAGCAATTATCCTATCAAATGCTAACAAGCTCTGTCCGTGCATGCAATAGATCTGACTTGAAAGAATCAACCCCTCTTTTCAAGATAACTAAAAATCCATATGATATTTCTGATTCTATTATTTCTATTAATCAGAAATTTAGATATGTTTATATAGATATAGCTACATACCGCACCGGCAATATTGCAGAAGTGGAATTTTATGGAAAGAAGAATTTGACTGAACCGGAACAGAAACTAAAAGGAAAAGTTTTTGGATTACCAGAAACTCAAACGAATACATATAGTATGGCTATGGACGGAGACTATAACACATACTTTTCTAAACCCAAAAACACACGAGGATATGTTGGAATTGATCTTGGTCCAAACGGTCATAGTTACATAACTCGAGTCCGCTTTGCTCCACGCTCCGACAGCAATTTTATATTACCAAACAACATGTATGAGTTATGTTATTGGGACAAAGGCAAATGGATTAGTAAAGAAAAGCAAATAGCTAAGGATTTAACAATTACATTCAAGGATGTCCCCTCAAATACATGCTATATATTACATAATCTTAGTAATGGTAAAGAAGAACGTATATTTACCTATGAAAATGAAGAACAAATATGGTGGTGAATATTTAAGCTGCATGTGATTTTTTCACCATTCTTATTGTCACTTGTCACCTTTCCAAGATAACCAGCTCATTATCAACACAAAGAGGGTGACAATAACCGGTGACAATAAAGGTGACAATAAAAAGTTTCAACTTTCTATTGTCACCTTCACCACACCCTCTTTATAGCTTAACCACCCGATACACCGTCCCTTTCTTCGTATGTTTGCAAGGTATCCCTTCTTTCTGAAGCAGCCTTCCGAAATGGTATGCCTTGCCGGAAGATAAAGCGATAGTCGTTCTTTTTTGCAGATAATCCAGTATTTCTACCGGAGACAGGAATTCCCCTTCCTTATCATCCCCGGCAACTTTGAAGTAGCGATAAAACAACTGGATAGCCGGCGGAGTCTGTTCAAACTCCCGATTCCCTTGTGTCAGGATAGCCTCATCCTTATCGTCAAACCAATATCGCTCTCCATGATAAATCTCGTACATAGCCTGTGCATACAACTGCTCATAATCTATCGGGCGAGCCGTATCAATCGTACCCGTCACCTCAACACACATAAAACGACGGCTGCCGGAGGGATCAGTCAACAGATCCTTCTGATTGCTGGTCGCTATGAACGAAGCATAACGCTGCAACTCCTGTATCGAATTGCCATACGGTTTGCGAAGATTGACGACCGGCTTTTGCAGGATATGCTTCAAGAAGCCCTGCTGCGTCAAAGTAATCTGATCAAATTCATCAATATTGATCAGCGCAAAACGATTTAGATACATTTCCGCATCCCGCTTCCGGCCGAAGTCAATACTGTCGGTATAATATCCGCGAAGCCCCGGCGGTATCAGATCCCGGCAAAAGGTAGACTTGCGTGTCCCCTGCGCACCTACCAGCAAAGGGGAAGTACTATTCGCATGCTGCCGATCCTATTTTCACTTACACATAATACTACCATATCGCGTTTTAATATTAATTTACAATAAAATAGCTAATTACCATTTCTGATAATCAGCTTTATTATAATAATACCGCTTATAAAAACATAGTAGATTCTATCTCACTATTCATAAAACTGAAATCTCATTTTCTTCTTCGACTTAAAAAACTTCCCTATTTTTAGTTCTTTACTATGTGCCATTTTATAAGGTGCCACTAACTCCTTTAGTAATTCATATAGTATTTGATTTACTAATAACATATCTTTATATATATCCCTTAATTGTTCTTCATCGTCATAATAGTGCTTATCTTTATAACCTATAAAAAACATATCAGACTTAGTCTGGTCATATTGAGGAGCTGTAAATCTAAACATAACTTTACTAGGATGAACCCACTTGCAGCCCTCTTTGTATATTTCTGATATTCCGGAATATCTCTTATTTAATTCTCCGCAAAGATAGCCGGCAGTAAGATATTGTTTACCTATACAAAGTTTATTAGTAGGTTTGCCGTCCATGAAATATTTAAAGAAACGTTCTTTATCTCTATATAAGAGACAAGCATAAACTTCCAAACAGCAATCTACCTGCATCCTAATAAAGTGTATAGCAGATAATTTATGTTTTGATAAAGCATTAAAAGCCGAATTATTCTCTAAAGCATACATTATAATGATATACATAAACATATATAAAGGATAGTGATTGTCTGGATTAATACTACCTAATACTTTACCATACCGTTTTGAAAATTTAATAATAGGTCTACCCATAGTATAATTGGAATAAAAAAGGCTAGCCGAAGCTAGCCTAAATTTAATGCATTAGTTCAATAGTGCCTTTATATCTTCTTTTTCATTCTCATCAAGAGCTGAATATAGACGTTTAACCCTAGCTTTTCTCATTTCAGAAGCAAGTTCATCCCCCGAATTAATGATTACATTCAAGTTAGCTATATAAGTCTCAAATCTTGCGACAAAGCTCTTACATTTAGCTTTAACTTGCTCGGGAGTATCTGTTTCTGAAACAAACATACCGACACCAAAAGTTTTGCCCAGTTCACTACGGTTGTTAGACACTAATGCTTCCAATACATTTGTTGAATTTGTTAATTCCATAATTATTATAATTTTAATTATGCCAGCACTATTACTGGCTATTCAGAAGATAGTGCTATCTACAAATTCCGCCACAAATGTAGTATATTATTATAATAACACAAACAAATTCCAACAAAATTTGAACACTCTATGTAAAAAAAGCTATGATAGTATAGCTTTTTAAGAAAAAGCCCTCCATATTAATACCCAACATTATTATACTAATCCTATTAATACTAGAACTAGTATATCTATTATTATAGTATAAAATATAACTGTAATAATAGCCAACTTATTAGTGACCATATTAATACTGATTGATGTATTAGTATTGAATTTCTGTAAAAATAAAAATAGCAAATGAATTTCTTCAAATGGTGATAACCATGTTAGTTTCCACCATACCAAAGAGATATTTAATTCAAAATGTCAAAGTTACATTTATAGGGTAATTACCAATCATCATCACTTGTTTGCAATGGCTTCTTTAGAACTGTATCAATTTTGTCTACAAGGATTTTATAACATGATAGTGAATAAACAAAAGCTCGTGATGAGGTCACTTTAGGATGTTGTCTGTTTTCTGCAAATGGAAAGCAATCAGAAAGTGCCCATATTTGGGTATCTTTAGTAACGCCATTACCTGTTACCCCAAAACCACCACCAAACATTATGACATATCCACTATCGTCATTTATCTTCAATACCTCATAATTCTGTAAGGTATATGTCATTCGAATACGTTCTTCTTTAAAATCAAATTTAATAAGTGGTCGAATGCTTACTCTATATGAGTTATCTCCCATAGTCCGTTTGGCAATATTAGGCAAATAACAACGTGCTATGATTGTTCCTTCTTCCTCATTTGAAACTTGTATAGCTGACTTTGCATCAGAAGACATAGATATGACCCAATCTATAATTTTGCGATATAATTGAGATTTGGACTGACCTTTATACTCTTTTATAACCGATAATGATAGTTCACCCAATTCATTCAACTTATATTCATTGGATAGCTCCTTAGCTTTAGCTGACCAAGACATATCCCCTATATTAGTATATTCTTCTAATTCTTGTTTAGTTACAATTTGGGCATTAATTGTATTACAGACTAATCCTAATAACATTATAAAAATAATCTTTTTCATGTTGACTTGAAGCTTACTATTAGTATGATGTATTTTTGTGTTCAAATGTACAAAAAACAAATTAATTAATCAGATTTTATTATATATATTCTCTAACAAGCCTTGTTGTAAAAGATGTGTTGTAATAATTAATAGAACAATAAAAAACAGCAAATGAATTTCTTCAAATGCTGTTTTGCTTAATATTCACCAATAATTCATTCTATTTAAAGTATAATATATTTAATGGTCCTAATAATATCATCTTAGTTACAGTATAACCTCTACCTTCCCATGTAATTTTGGTAGATTCTTTAACAAAGAAAGCGTAGTCTATTAGAAGCATACTCGATATAGCTAAATGTATTATTAGATACCATTTAACAATCTTGATAATTTTATTCTTCATTTGTATCTAATTTGATAGAATATGTATCTCCCTTTATTAAATAAAGATTTCCATAATTTTGTATGTAACTGTTGATATATTGCAAAAATGAATCTGTGTTGTATTTCTCATAAAATATACTCTTGAAATCTACCTCTTGCAAATTTTTATATGCATAAATACGACCATGTATATACGGATAAATTTCCTCTAAAGACTCAAATTTGAATACGTATTTATGATGTATTCCCATATTATCAAATATTCCTTTGATAATCATTTTTTCATCAACATATAAATCCTCGTAGGCATCAGTTGGGTCAAAAAACTCCATCCAAAATTCATCAGTCCTGTTTATTATTTCCATAACTCATTTTATCATACCAATCTTTTAGTCTTATTGATTCATCTGTCTTAACACATAAAGAAATATCATCTGTTATAACAGCATTTCCATACTCCTCTATTAATGCATTAATCTTCTTTAAAAACTCTTGCTTGTCTAAGCGATTGTATATTTCTTTAAAATCATAACTAAGCCAATAATAATAACATTCTCCATATATATCTTCTTCTAATTCTTCAATAGAATTAAATCTATCAATATATGGCTTATTCTTATTGGTTCTATTTCTAAATATTTCCTTGTAATAACTAACCATATCATCATTAGATAAACTAAATTGATAGGTTAAATTAGGGTCACAATTTGCCACCAAATAATCATTTGAGGAACTTGGAAGTGGATTTATTTCTATCATTTTTCATTTAATATTCCCATGAAATAAGGATACTTTTCCTGTAATAGCATTACAACAGAAAAGTCTATTTTAGAGTTACTATCTTTAAAGTACATCAAATAGCTAGTATGTGAGAAGGGAATTTTTTCCTTAAACTCATTCCATAGCTCCATATCAAACTGAAATTCGTCTATGATTCCTTCTATAACAAGAGTTTCATAAATTAACCTTAGAGTTTGTAAATCGTTCTTGTAGTAAGAAACTCTAATCAGCTGACATATTGCCTTTTCGTATTTATCATTTTTCATAATGCATAAAATAAGGATATTCTTGCATTAATAATATGATTAACATAGGTTCTTCCCATTCAACATCTAAAATTCCTTCTTGATACCATTTCCATACATCTTTACCCGATTTATCATTTTTCCAAACTTCCATATTGAATTTAAATTCTGGAATAACTCCCTCTAATACGAGTTCTTTATATAGTATATTCATTGCCTCCATATTTCGGTTATAGGAGTATTGCCTTAATATTCTATATAGTATTTTATAATTGATGTTTTCTTTCATTTATCATTCTCCTTATTGTTTAAAGTCCCCACTCCAAGTGGAATTACTGCTTTATAAATATCTGGATTATTCCAATCTGGTGGATTCAGTTTGCCCGTTTTAGGGTCAATAATTTCTGGATTAAATATACCCTTATGCTTAGTTGGAACATACCTAGACGGCTTAGTTAACTTATAGATATTTCCATTATTTATATTCCAACTTGGAGAATTAGGATTTTTAATTGTCTTTCCATAATTAAAATAATGTGCCCCAGTTTTACCAATCAGTTTTTTATCAGGAAAGTGCTCCCATATTTTATATGTAATTTCTGGACTTTCTAATATTTCTCCAGAGATTAAACCGTTATGTCCTTTCTGTTTACCATATTGTATAATCGAATTATATAAATCTTCACTAACTCCCTTCTCTGTATTGTCCAATTTTTCTACTTTACCAATACTTATCTTATTAAGACTTTCTTCTCCATTAATAGTTCCAATAGGAGATGATTTAGAAGAAGAGAATAAGTCTGCATCATACAGAGTTTTATTACCATTGGATATATCTGAAATTAGTGTATATCTACCACTAGTAGGCAAATTTTGACTGATACTAGATGCTCTCAACTCTCTAAGTCTTGCAATGTCACGATTGGTAAATTGTGACACATCTACTCCTATACTTTCAAGATAAGAAACAAAACTTCTATTATCTATGGTATATTTAACGGGACTTTTTGAAATGGATTCTTTATTATCTCCCAATGCCCTTATCAATCTGTTAGTATAATCTTCTCCTAATTCTTTTAGCATCTTATTCTTTGTAGCTCTTTTTATGGCTTGTTTACCAGCATACTTCAATCCTCTACCAACTATACTTCCAACACCAGTACCTAAGCCCACATAATCTGTAAAAGTAAGGAATCCATTCAAATTATGCAAACCTTCTTCTGTATTCTTAGCTTGCATATAATCTTTATATGCTTTATCGGCTTTCTCACGACTTTGTGATTTCTCCCATTCACTTCTATTATCTTGACTTATTTCAGAATAAGTTGGAGTATATTGTTGCTTTATAGGCTCTTGAATTTGAGGTCTATAATCTTTGATAGCATCTCTTCTCTGAACTCTATCACCTCTTTGATATTTAATTATCTTACAATTTATATAATCAGTTGTTTTCATTATATTTGCATATTATTAATTTAAATCTATAGTTATGCAGATTAGACCCAAACACAGACCTCAATGGACAGAAGAAGAATTAGATGTTATATTTTCTAAAGCCACTTTAGTACTGGGTGAACTTCGCAAAGATGCCAGTGGTGTGTATATACATCGTGATGCTTATGGTAAGGCTGAACATCCTTTGGGTTGGGAAGTAGACCATATTAAACCTATTTCTGAAGGTGGAACTAATGAGCTTAGTAACTTACGTCCATTAAATATCCCTGCTAACAGAGGAAGGAATAACTAATTCCTTCCATGTCTCTCTAAGTGACAATTATAGAACTTTAGAAATTCAGGTTCTTCTACTTGGTAATACCATTCTATCATCTTATCAATAGCATGGCAGGCTTCTTCATTGTCTATATGCTCTTTACATTCTGGCTTAAATAATCCATTGCATTGTTCCTTTAATGGGCAATTGTAATCTTTACTTACCCAACACTGTTTCTTATCTACATCCTTATTATAATAATAATTTAATTGTTCATCAGTCATAATTCATTTTCATTTATAATTATTGTATCACATTCTATCTCATTACTACTTATTTGCCAATACCCATACAGTTTATATTCATTCTTTCCCATTTCTATTTGATAATACAATGAGGTATATCTGCCTTTAAATGGATATATACTATCACCCAATTGTTCTACTATAATTTTACCATTTCTTTTATACTGAATATAACTTTTATAGAACTTCATAGTTCCTCCAAAATCTTCATAACTATATACCCGTAGTTTTTTATCAGGAGATTGTATTATATTAAACTTTCCATTTCTTTTTAAATCATGAAAGGGATATGTGAATGAGTTAGAATCATTTAAACAGACCTGTAATAAAGAATCAAATCTTTCTTTATATTTTTCATCCCTTTCATTATTCTTAGCATCAAATAAAATATTCAGTTCCTTCTCTAGTATTGAAATCTTTTGCTCATTTTGACATGAGGAAACAAGCAATATAAGTAGTATAATAGTTCTCATAATCTTTAATAGTGAAAATAGTTATCTATCCTATGTTTATATCTTCCAGAATCAAAATACCTTTTACCTGTATTTTTAGATTTATATGTAACTTTAGATTCTTCTCTAATCTTATCAATATCTCCTTTAGCTATACCTTCAAATAAGTTATCATAATCGTATAATCCATTCTTCAATTGCCAATACATATCTAATAATCCTTCTTTAATTTGTGGACTAATAGTATCAGCATTATTATTGGTTACACTGTTTAATTTTGCATCTAAGTGTGGAATTTCTTTTCTAAGCCTCTCAAGCATTATTGCATCAAGTTCTTCTTTAGTCATTCCATTTGCTGCTTTCTTTTTAAACTCTGCTGTTTGCATATCTAAGTCATATCCTGGACCTATATCAGTGTTTCCGTTTGCAGTTTTAAATGGATAATATAAATTACCTCTTAATCCTTTATTTTTAGGATTTTCAAACTTCCACATATTAGTATTAACTTTTTCTAAACTAGGAGGAGCTTTAGTTAAATCTATATTCTGATTTAATCCTAGTATTTGTCCTATAATTGGATTTATATTACCAAGAAGCATAGAAGCAACAGCACTAGGAGCATATTCTTTAGCAACATCTACAACATTAATAGGCTCTTTAGGTTCTTCTTTAGGAAGAAAACTCTTAACTTTATTAATAGTTTGAGTTACTATTCCGTCTTGTGCTTTAATAACACCACCATTCTCTAACTGTTCACTTTGAGTAGGTGTAGTTTCTGGCTTAGGTTTATTAGATTTATATCTACTCCAATCGAAGCCAATTAATTGTTCTTCATTTCTGTTGGCAGCTTTTTCTCTATTGAACTGTCTTAATATTCTATTTCTAAGTTCTCCTACACCCTTTAATTTAGGAATCTTCATTCCTTCTTGGGCTTTAGCTATCTGATTATATACATTAGATAATGCTCTCTTATAATTAGGGTCAGTAGCATATCCTCCTTTAACTACTCTATCAATAAAATCTCCACCACTAAAAGCTTGATATCTTTTGTTATTTAGTAATGATACATGATAATTGGCATAATCATTTATATCTTTAAAGTCTCTAAAGCTATCATTTACATGGATACTCTTCCCATTAATTACCTCTCTGGTTTTTCTTATAGTTCCCTTCCCCTTTATTCCTCCAAAGTTAAATTTACCTGACTGACTTTTTCCCCAATTACTTTCTAAAGCTGACTGGGCTACTAAATATTTTGCATATTTTGTATCCAAGCCTTTAGCTTTAAGTGCATTTTCAAATGCAGGAGTCATTGTCTTTATAAACTCATCCTTTGACTTTATATTGATAGGTGTAGATTCTTTATTTTCTACAACAGGGGTTTCTTCCTTGGAAGTGGGAAGAGGTTCCGTACTTACCTTCTCTTCAACAACTGGCTCTTCTTTTTTCTCCTCTACCTTAGCCATTACATTCTGTCTATTAGCTTCCAATCTATTTATTGGAAGTTCTTCAATTTCAACAGTAGCTACAGGCTGTTCAAATACTGGGCCTTCATAAGGAGTTATACTATTATATGTAGTAAATATATTTCCTCCTAATTGTCGTTTAAGAGTAGTAGGTTTTTTCAAATCAGATGTAGGAGTTGTTGACTTAACAACTTTTTTTCTCATGTCTCGCTTAGTCCCAGTTAGAATTTTATGATTCTTTACTAACGGAGACTCTTTAAATTTCATCGCCATATTCTTTTAATCCATTTGTATTGAAAGACTTTTCTGCTTTCATAATAATCAACCTCATATTGAGCCATTCTAGCTTCTCTTTCAAAAGAAATAGCTTTATATGTAGTATGCCAATTTCTGTATATAATTAATTTAATAAGGAACTCTAATACATATAAAGGATAGTATGGAAGTATTCCAACTTCTAACATTTGTATTGTATGAGTTCCTTCATGTCTGGCTGCCATATCAGTAAATCTTTCTAGAACATCCTTTATTCTAGTGACCATTATTCCGAAGAAATTGAAATACTTAAAGCTCTTAAAAGGAAGTAACTTGTTAATAAAGAATAAGAGTTTTCTTTTCTTATCCCATACGAATTTCATACTTTAAATTTTAGATAGATTGTTTATAATTATCATCTAACCATTTTCTAAAGGCTTGTGTATCAAAGTTTTCAAGTGGTCTAATTACTCCTCCTTTTTCATGTTTCCATTTAGCAGCATTACGAGCAAAGTTAGCTCTTTTCTTTTGTAATGGAGTTGCATTAGGATTGTTGAGTACTGAACGGGCATGTTCTTGAACACTTTGTCCTGCTTTCTTTGCAGATGCTGTGAACTTACCTTTGTTTTCAGGTTTTATATGGATTCCACTTCCGCTCTTGTGTTTTGGAATCAATCTACCTCCTCTTTTAAAATAATCTGCTTCTTCGTAGCTAAGTGAATTTACATAGGCTACGGCTGCTTTATGCAGTCTGTCCAATAAAGTTTTATTTTCTCCCATAGCATAATAAAATAATTATTTCATTTTGTAGACTACAAAAATATAGCTAAATTTGCACAATAACAAATGAAAGTATGAATTATATGAAATAATGTGGAAAATTTAAGTAAAGATTTTTAGAACTATTTAACTATTTAAGAATTTAAAGAAACAGAACAATTAGTATGTTAGATTTTATTAAAAAGGTGTTCAATTTTATAAATGGCTTGAATCCTACAGTTAAAACCATAATCATAATGGGACTACTGTTTTGGTGCACACAAGTATGTTTAGTAAATCAAAGTAAGCTATTTATAACTGACTACATCGAGTTTGTTGAGTACAATAACAGAAAATCTGAGGAGTATTCTCTGAAAGTCTCTCCCAAAATTAGGAGACAAGTAGAGAACATTAGGAACAAAGATACAGATGCTTCAAACGTTCTTCTATTATCTTTTCACAATACCAAGAAAAGTTTACAGGGTTTTTCCTATATGTATTTAACGGCATTAACTGACTCTCCAAGGGGTATAGATGATGAAAGTTGCCTTGACATATGGACAAGTCTTCCGTATTTACAGTTCTCGGACGAAGTAGAAAAGATTAGGAGAGCCAGCTATTTAAGAATAGATTCGCTGGAATCTGCAAAAGAAAAGTTTCCGCAATTGTACAAGAAACTAAAGATGAGCGGAGCTTGTGCCGCAGCACTGTACCCGATTGAGGGTATTGATAGCGAAGGTTTTATAGAACCTGTTGGAATGATTGTCGTGATGTACGATGAACCAAAACGCTATTATTTAGGATATTATAATGAATGTATTGCCCCTTATATTCAAGTACTTTCCACGCTATTAAATTATAATACAACGTACAAAAATAAACAATGAATTATGCAAGTCGATAAGAAAAATGGTAATGTATGTTACAATGATGAAGCACACATCTATTGGAACGAGAATGATGAATCTAGATATATATCAGTTACTACACTAATACACTCTTTTACTCAACCTTTTGATAAGGAATTTTGGAGTGCCTACAAAGCATTAGAGAAACTTATTCCAAAAGAAAATTGGGCAATAGAAAAGAAATCACTTCTATCTACTAAAAGATTTGATACATCTATATTGGATTTATATAATATTGATGCTGGAGTATTTAGTGATACACAACAAGATATACTAGATGAATGGGATAAGGCTAATAAAGATTCTTGTGAAAGAGGTACTGCAATTCATGCAGAATTAGAAAACCAATATTACAAGAAGCCAAAGGATATAAGCCTTAAGAAGTACGGACTCGGAGGTAAATTCGAGTGTAAGAAAGGGTACACAGAATTAGATATGAAACAAGGAGTATATCCTGAATATCTAATATCATACGAATCAGAGGATGGAATGTTAAAGATTGCTGGGCAGATAGACTTATTAATAAAAGATGGTAATGACATCTATATTGTGGACTATAAAACCAACAAAAAGATTGACCAGAAATCTGGATTCGACACAACAACAAAGAGAAATGCAACTATGCTTTATCCACTTACTAATTTAATGGACTGTAATTATATGCACTATACTTTACAATTAAGTACTTATGCTTATATGCTACAGCAATTAAATCCAGAGTTCGTAGTAAAGCAATTAATATTAGTGCATTATGACCATGATGGCAACGAAACTACATATAATCTTGACTATCTTAAAGAAGATGTAGAAAGAATGTTTGGCTTCCATAAGAAAAACATGATTAAGGAAAAACAACGAGCTAAAAGACAAAGGATAGAATATTAATCTTAGTAGAAAAGAATAATTTTAAGGAGCATTTTTAAAGCCTTATATAACGCTTTAAATGTTAAGCAATGTAATAGAGATTCGAACGGATTAATATATCCTTATTTATAAACATGAATGTAGGACATATTGTAACTGGACACTTAAATGAAGTTCTCAATTTGAAACAAGATATTTCAAAAAAGAGACTAGAGATATGTAAAACATGTCCCTTATTTACTCCTAAATTAGGAGGAATGTGTAATAGAAGATTATGGTATAATGCCCAGACGGGAGATGTAAGTACAGTTAAATTAGATGGATATGTGCGAGGATGTGGATGCAGACTAAAAGCAAAAACCACAATGTCAAGAGAATCTTGCCCCGCAGGAAAATGGTAAAATTATAAAATGTAAATGAATTATGGCACACAACCCAGGAGAATACGAAAAAGTAAAAATAGCACAAGAATTAGTAGGTCTAGACTCAGGTGACCAACACTTTGTAATGTCAGCAGAAGAAGATGTTAAAGAAAGAATGGCAAGAGACGCTGCTGTCAAATTTAATAATAGTGTTGACGAATATACAGCTAAAATGGATGACTATATTAAAGATGTTGAAGAAAAGGCAAAGAGTATTGCTGAAAATATGAATGGATTAGAAATCATGCCAGTCTTCAACTATATGATAGTTAGACCCTATGACCAAAATCCTTATCAAAAAATTAAAGTTTCTTCGTCAGGACTTATTTATGATTTAGGTGGACACAAACCAGAGTTTAAGAACCCTGATAATGGACAACTAGAAGAAGAAGAAAACTTCATCGTTGTAGGTAAAGTAATTGAAGTAGGTCCAGAAACTAAGTATGTTAGAGAAGGAGACGATGTATTCTTTACTAAACCTTCACAGACTCCAATACCATTCTTCAAGATGGGACTTGTCTATGTAAGTGAACAGCGTGTTCTTGCAGTAGTAAATGAAAAATTAAGAGCTCGTTTCCAAAGAGCTGCAGAAGGAAAACTAAAAGCATACAATAAATTTTAATTATGGAAGAAAAAATATACTTTTTGCCTGGCGATGTGGTAACACTACGTCAGGCAATTCCTTATAAACCAACTATGATTGTTGTAAAGAAGGAAACTAAGATAATTAGCCCACGTAAATCTGCTGGAATAGAAGGATTTACAGGAGGAAAAGAAGATTGCCTTAAAGGAATTAAATGTAGATGGTTCACATCAACTGGTGAATTACAAGAAGCAGTATTTAACACAAAGGATTTAATAAAACTATAACAATGGTTTCTAGAAGAAAACTTAGACAACAGACCGAGAGAAACTCACAAGCTGCACAATCATCTTTAGCTAACTTTAAACCAGCAGCACCTGCGACACCTTCTTACCCTAATTTGGGAACTAGAATTGGACAGCAACCTCAAGGACTTTCTTTCAGTGAAAGAAGTGAAATGAGAACTAAGTTAAATAACACTAATGGTAAGAAGATGATACAGGAAACAAATGCTAAATTTAGAGGACAGCCAAGTAGATTTACTGGCTCATTTAATAATGCATTTGCGGCAGCTAGACAGAAAGGATTGCAACAATTTGAATGGAATGGTAAATTGTATGGAACACAATTAGCTACTCAACAAAAGGCTCCTGCGCAGCAACAGGCTGCTCCTGCTAATGAACCTACCTATCTCGATTCTATGAGAAGAGGTTCTTTACCACAGGTAGATGTAACAGCAAAGAGAGTTTCAACCGCTCCTATTCCTGCCCCAGTACAGCCAGCACAAAATACTCCAAGTGCAGACTCATTAGGATGGGGAAGTAATCAAGGCCCTTATCGTTCAGCTGGAACTATTGCTCCTACGAGAGGATTTGATAACAGAGGAGCATATTCTACAACTGGTGGTTCTTTTACAAATACACTTGCTCCCAATCCCGCTTATGAAACTTCTCCACAAATTAGGAGATATACTCCTTCTTTCAGATTTCCTGGAGTTCAAAGCAACAAAAAGGGAGGAAAACTTGAAGACAAACAAAAAGCATTTGTTGCATATTTAATTCAAGCTTCTGGAGTAGAAAACGAAGATGAGTTAAATGATTACATTCAAGATTTAGGACAAGAAGGATTACAAAAAGAATTGGAGAAATTTGAAGAACTTATGACACAAGGAACTGAACAAGTACCAGCAGCAGCTAAAGGTGCTAAATTAAATTATATCAAGTCACTAAGAGGACAATGTCCAGATGGATTTGAAATGCAATATTTCAAGAAAGGTGGAGTAATGTGCAGTCAATGTATTAAGAAAGCACAGGCACAGAAAGCTACTAAGGCAGAAAAAGGAACTAAAGTAGTTCAAGACTTTAAAGCCGACATGAAGAAATGTGGCGGAAAGATGAAAGGTAAAATGAAGAAAAAAGAAGACGGAGGAAAAGTAAAGACTATTCCCGGAGTTTTAGATACGAAAGAAAATAAACTGTCTCCAAAGAGTAAAGTACAAATAAAGAAACATTACTTTGGAGGAAAACTCTAAGTAACTTATGCAGAAAATATTTCTATATGATAATGTAAATAATAGAATAGAGTTAAATGTTCCGGAAATTTTACTCACTCGTGAGTTTAAAGCCCTAATGGATAAAAAAAGAAATATTACTCCCAAGGATAAAGAAGGAAAACTTGGAACTCAAGCATTTAAAGAATTTACATATATATGGCTGGCATTAGATTGGCTGTCTCCTTATGCTGATTATGCAGAACAAGAAAGACACCAAGAAGCTTTAAAGGACGCAGGACTTACTCAAGCAGAGTTTGATGACCCAATATTTAGGGCAGCTTGTAGAAAGTATAGAGCTTTACAAGAGGAAACTCGTTCAATAAAGATGCTAAAGGCAGCTCAAAACACAGTTGATAAATTTATTGACTATTTTAATAATATAGACCCAGAAGAGAGAAATTTACAAACTGGCAAACCTATCTTTAAAGTAAAAGATATTATGGCAGAAATCTCTAGTTTATCTAAAGTTAATGATGAACTTAAGGCATTAGAAGGTCAGGTTAAGAAAGAACTTGTTGAAGATTCTTCTTTACGTGGTGGTGCTACTGATGGATTTATACCTAAAGACTTTTAATTATGGCTAGAGGAAGAAAAAAGAAAGTTGTTGAAGAACCTACTTTAGATATCCCTCCGGAAAGAGTCCAACGAATATTACAAGAAGTAAAACAGAAAGAGGACCAAGAGTTCAAGGATGAAATTACTTCTCTAATAAAGGCTAGAAAAGGAGAATGGGATGTCACTGTAAATGATGATATCCCATTTTTTGATTCCAATCTATCTTACGAACTTACAGGATATAAACCCATTGATGATAAACACGGATTGGATTTTGACCCAGCTTGGTATACTGAAGCTAAGGATACATTTATGAGAACAGGACATTACTGTACTTATAGATTTGGAACCAAGCCCTATAATGACTTCTGGACGCAAGAATATATAAGATGTAGAGATGGAATGACAGTTAATGGATATACAATTACTGGTGATAATTATTTCTTCTTGAATTATTATCAATTAATGGACTTGACATCAGCTGACAAAGCCGGTGGTGGTAGACTTTATGACTTCCCAAGATTTTTCGTAAAGCAGTATGAATATTTCCATTACGTTGAATTATGTAAAAGATTAAGAAAAAATGCCATAGGACTTAAAGCCCGTGGAGTTGGATTCTCTGAAATTGGTGCTGCAATTGCAGTAAATACATATAATTGTAGAAGAAACTCTGTTATAGTTATTGCAGCTCAACTTGAAAACTATCTTACTAAGACTCTTAGTAAATGTTGGAAACAGTTGGACTTCTTAAATGACTATACCGATGGAGGATTCTTCAAACTAAGACAAGTAGAAGATACAGCTCTTAGTAAGAAAGCATCTGTTTATAAAGTAATAAATGGACAGAAAGTAGAAGCAGGATGGATGTCAGAAATCACTGGTATCAATGCTGATAAGCCAAATAAGATTCGTGGTGACCGTACCGACTTACTAATATATGAAGAAAGTGGTTCTTGGCCTCAATGGAAAAGAGCTTTCGAACAGGGAGATGCCCTTGTAGGTATTCAAGGAGCAAAATTCGGAATCAAAATGGCTTGGGGAACAGGTGGAGATAAAGGTCCTTCACTTGAAGGATTAGCTAAAGCATATGAGGAACCCGATACATATGATGCTCTTCCTTACAGACATAAATATACTCCAACTGGTGAAGAAGTTGTTACAGCTTATTTTATTCCTGCATATACTATTATTAATAGACCAGGACTTATTGATAAAAGAGGTTGGACAGACCCAGTTAAAGGTAGAGCTTATTATGAAAAAGAAAGAGACAAGAAAGCAGCTGACCCTGAAACTTTAATTATACACTGTGCTGAATATTGCTTTACAGCAGACGAAGCTTTAGCTTTGGAAGGTACTAATAAATTTAATAAAGTACTTATTTCAGAACAGATTGCAAGAATTAGAGTTGACAAACAAGGTCAGAAAATTAGTGTAGGTTCTCTTGAATATAAATTCAATGGCCCAGTACAAAAAGAAAATATAGTTGGCTTTAAATGGATAGAAAACTCTGCTCATGGTAAAGTACATATATTGGAGCATCCTATTTGGACTATTGATGATAAACAGCCCAAGATGAGGGACATGTATGTAGCTGGAATAGACAGTATTGATATTGGACAGAAGGAAACTTCTGATGCTACTAAAGACCCTTCTGATTTCTGTATTGTAATTAAGAAAAGAATTAGAGGTCTTACTGACCCTATGTATGTTGCCTATTATAAAGACAGACCTCAAGACGTTAGAGATGCATATAAAATTGCACTCAAACTTATGGAGTATTACAATTGCCAATGTGTAATTGAAGCATCTAAAGTTGCTATGATTACATGGGCTAGAGAAAATAAATGTCTTAATAGGTTTATGAGAAGACCTAGAGCTACTATGCCTGATGTTCAAAATGGACAAAGTAAACAGTATGGTGCTCCGGCAACAGTGGCAGTTATTGATTTACAAACTGACTTAATTGCAGACTTTGTAAATGACTATTGTCATACAATATGGTTTCCAGAAATGCTCGATGAACTTAATCGCTATACTGATGAGAATAAGCGAAAGTTCGATATTGTGGCAGCTATGGGTATGGCTGAACTTGGTGACCAAGAGTTACAAGGAATAATACCTAAAGCTGTTGAGAATGTTGATGATGCATTTCAAGACTTTGGATATTATAGAGACGAGAACGGAATTAAAAGGTGGGGAACTATTCCCAAAGAGAAACCTAATATTCCTAAGTATGATTTATTCCCTTATCATTATGACAACGACAGAACTAGAAGCAGCAATCCTCGACATAATCCGCAGATGCTACAAGATGGAATATACTAGCAAACTTATAGTGAAAGAACTTCCAGAAGGAGGATATTCAGCTATATTTGCAATGAATAATATTGATAAACCTCTGGTAATCTCTGGACAATTAGGAGCTTGCGACTTTTTAAAATATATAGAACAAGAACTTAAAGACAAATGTCTTTGGAGAGTTGAATACTCATTAGGATATCAATCTTTCCCAGAGCCTTGTCCAGAATCACCTGAACAAACAAAATGTAAAAATGAAAGATACTAAAAAGAATGAAGAGTTGATGGAAGCTACCAATAGGGCAATCAGCGAGCTGGTTTATCCTAAATATAGGTTGCAAAAAGCCTACAACTACTACAACTGCAAAAGAGATGCTGAGCAGTACAGATTTCTTGAAGAAAACTATGGTATAGGTCAACCTACATCAGTAGAATTCATACCTCTTATTAGGAAACATGTGGATGCTTTAGTAGGAGAGTTTCTAGGAACTCCAATTCTTCCTAAAGTATCTTGCAAAGACTCTGCAACGATAAGTGCCATCACTCGTGAGAAAGAGGTCGCAATTTCCTCTGAAGTATACAGTCTTCTACAAAAACACTTAAAGAACTCTATGCTTAGCTTTATTGATGGAAGAGATATTACAGATAAAGCTATAGAACAACAAATACAAAAGTTGATTGATGATTTAGACCAATCATTTATCTCCCAATATGAAATGGCAGCTCAAAATGTTATTGAATATATCATGCAAAGTAGAGACACAGACCTTATGACTAAACTAAGAATATTGTTCTTAGATTTACTAATAACTGGTTATGCTTTCTATAGAGTAAAGCCATCTTCAAGTAAAGGGAATATTGATATAGAAGTACTCAATCCTTTAAATACATTTATTGATAGAAATCCGGAGTCTATATATATTAAAGATTCTTATAGAGTTGTTGTAAGAAAATGGCTTACCAAGAATCAAATCTTAAATATATATGGTAGAGATTTATCAAGAGATGATATTGCTAAAATTAAAGACTCATGGCATCAGAGCTTTGATACTTCACATTACTATGTAAGGTCATTTGCTGATGTAAAGAGTGGCGCTCCTATGACAGACGGGCTTGAAGCAGGAAGAGAAATAGTTCCAGGATTCCCTGATGAAGCTATTCAATCTTATAATTATAAGTTAATTCCTGTTTATGAAGTAGAATGGACTGAAACTGATAAAGATTATAATCTACAGAGATATGAAACTGTTCGTATAGGACAGGAAATTTATATCTTAAAAGGTAAAAATGAGGAAGTAATAAGAAGTAAAGATAATCCTTCTTATTGCAGCTTATCAGTAAATGGAGTCTACTTTAATGATAGAAACAATGAGCCATTCTCTTTAGTATTAGCTTGTGCTAATCTACAAGATAGATATGACTTATTACATTTCTATAGAGACAATTTAATTGCGAACAGTGGTACTACTGGAGATTGGCTGGACTTATCGGTGCTTCCAACAGCTCTTGGAGTTAAACTTCCTGAAAGAATCCAGAAATGGATTGCTTATAAGAAATCAGGAGTTGCAATTATTGATACATCTCAAGAAGGAAGACAATTCAATAGTAATACTACTTATTCTGGATTTGATGATACAGTTAAAGCACAGACTATTCAAGGTATTCAGATTGCAATTGATGCTACTGAAAACACAACAAGTTCTATCACTGGAGTCTTTAGAGAGCGTTTAAATGGAATCCAACAGAAGGATGCAGTTACTAATGTGCAGACAAGTGTTAATAATTCATTTATTATTACTAAGAAGTATTACCAACAAATGGATTTAGTAACTAATGAGCTTCTTCTTGATTGTCTTAATATAGCTAAAATAGTATATAAGAATGGATTGAAGGGAACTCTTATTCTTGGAGATAAATATCAGAGAGTCTTTACTGCACTTCCAAAATACTTTACAGTTAGTGATTACGATATTCATATTGTAACAAGCACTGATGTTATTAAAGATATGGAATCTATTAAAGCTATTATCCCTGAATTTATTAAGAGTGGAACTCTGGAGCCAGGAATAATCTTTGAAGCATTAACTGCTAAGAGCTTGACTGAACTTAAATATAAAGTACAGAAAGCACTTAAAGTACAGAAGGATGAGAATGGTCAGATGCAGCAACTTATGCAGCAGAATGAACAACTTCAACAGCAAGTACAACAACTTCAACAACAATTACAGCAAGCTCAAAGTAAGGTCGAATCTCTTAACGAAGCTAGATTGCAAATTGAAGATAGAAAGGCTAAAGCTGATGAACAAATCGGATGGTATACAGCTAAGACTGATAGAAGGTCTAAAGATTCTAAAGCTGAAAACGACGATAAAAGAACTGAAATTGAGTACGCTCAATTATACGATGGCAATCCTAATAATAACGAAGTAAGAAATATATAATATATGACTCCTGTATTTAATGTATGTAAATCTAATACTTGCGGATTAACAATCACTGGTCTCTCAAGAGAGGCCGGTGAATATCTGCCAGAGGATTCTAACGAAAATATACTTAACACTTTTAAGTACAGTGAAACTGTAACTGTAAATGTTATACAATTAGATAAGATAGACGAACCTGAATTTGTTAAATCAACAGTTGCACCTCATTTAACTAATACTGATGAAGTGCAAGTAAATATATCTAAAGATGGTAACTACCGTATCTCACATATCATAATTCCCACTACAGAGTGGTTGCAAAAAGAAATAGATAATCCCAATAGTTCTCTATCTTCTTATGCAGTTGTGTATGTTTCTGACGGTTCTACAATATATAAGTACATCAATGAAGGTCTTGTTGAATGTCCTGCACTCGAACTTGCTGAAAGGAATCCTGACGGAACTACAATTTCCATAAGTGAAAAAAATACCTTTTCCATTTGTTATTTATCCAAATGTTTTGTTACTTTGTGCAATGAAATTTTGAACATGAACCTTCTCAAATGTAAGAGTAAAAATGCAGATTTAGACGACCTAATATTCAAGAGAGACTTTGTTTGGATGACTATTAACGTAATTAAATATTCCGTTAGCCTTGGTCAGTATGCAGAAGCCCAAAGAATATTAGAACAAGTAAATACTTGCAATGGTTTTTGTGATTCAATCAATAACAAATATAAAACTTTAAACAGAAGTTCTGGATGTGGATGCAATTAGTTTACTTAAACAGAAAATAATTGAGGATTATAATTCTTACGTGGAAAAACTGTATAAGGGATACCGAGTAGACTATTCTTTAATTTTGCACGAAATAAGTTTTATAGAGACTCATACTAAGTTAGATAACTGTGACTTTATTTATCAACAATTAATGTTAGCATAACATATGTCAAAATATAAAGTACTAGAAGACGGAGTTCTACTTGATGACTGGATGGATGATAGTTCAGAACAGCCATACATTCCTAAGAATACTCCTAGCTGCAATTGCAATACCTGTCCAGACGAAGACGGGCACTTACTAAAGGATAACTTCCTTGGTGAGTTCTTAACTGAAGCTGATAAGAGAAGAGCTAGAGAGAACCTAGGACTCAAAGATATGGAAGGCGATGCAGCCAACATTACTTATAAGACAGACACTGACCCTGATATAGAATCAGTTAAAGATGCCTTAGATAAATTGTTCTATGTTCCATTAGCTATCAGTTCATTTTCAGTTTCTCCTAATGAAGCAGAAACAGGTTCAGAAGTTAATACACTTACATATAACTGGAAGTATAACAAAGAGATTAAAACACAACATTTTGATGGAGAAGAAATTAATGCTTCACTTAGAACTAAGACTATAACTGGAGTATTCAAAACTACAACATCTAAAACCTTAACTGCATCGGACGGAACAGAATCCAAATCTAGTACTGCATCTTTAGTATTCAAAGATGGAAGATATTATGGAGCAAGTGCAACAGACCCAACAGTTTCAGATTTAATATCTTCTTTTACAAGAAGCCTAAATCTTACTAGAGGGAATAGTTTTACAGTTAATGCAAGGGAAGGTCAATATATTTATCTTCTAGTTCCTTACTCTTTAAAGGATATTTCTTTTTCAGTAGGAGGATTTGAAGGCGGATTCTTTATCGTGGATGATAATTATCAATTCACTAGATATGAAGGAACTACAATAAGATGTGTTCTTTTTAGAAGTGATAATCCGGGCTTAGGAAGTACAACAGTAACTATTAAATAACATGGCAGTAGAGTTAATTAGCGAAATAGTTCAAAAAGGTGGTCAGGATTTCGCTCTAGTTGATGCCAATAACATTCGTGGAGGTTTTTACCAAGTAACCGAAATGAGCGAAAGAAATGCAATACCAGACAAAAGAAAAAAGAATGGTATGCTTTGTTTCGTACTCAATGACCCTGATAAAGTCTTTACTTACCAATGGCTTAATGGTTATTGGATTAAAGCACAATTAGGCGGCGGAGGTGGTGGAGACGGAGACACTAGAGTTGAAATAGTATCAACGCCAGAAGAGCTAGCAAATAGAGTAGACTTAGAAAGAGCTGGGCAAATCGTATATGTAGAAAGTACAGATGAAGTTGCTTTTTGGTCTAATAAAAATAAATGGAGCTCTTTTGACCATATTAGAATACAAGATACGGAACCAGTTGACGATGATGCAGTATGGATTAATACTAGTCAAAAATCACTTCCTCAATATGCCAATTCAGATTTGGCTACTATATTAGAGGCAGTAGAAGCATTAAGAAAGCTGGTAAATAAGCATGAATATGCTTTTACACATGAGATGTCTAGTGGAGACTTTGAAAACAGTGCAAGATTAGATATGATGAAAGCTGCTTCTCCTCTGGAGCCAGGAACAGAAACAGAATCAACAGCAGCAGAAGAATATCCAGAATACACTGAATATGAAACTCCAAATTTAAAGCATTTAGCTATTAAAGCAGGAACTTACTCAAGCTTGCTTGAAAACACAAGAAACTTTGTAAATAACGAATTACTATGGTGTACAGACACTAAACAATTATATATTATGAGTAATGGTAGTTTAAATTGGATTAATAAAAGCGGAAGTGGAGGTGGTGGAACCGAGTGGGACCCATCTGTTCTCGACGAACTGGATACCATTGGATTTGTTACCCCTAGTGGTCAAACATACAGGGTTAAAATAGAGAATGATGGAAAGATGGTTATCTATAAAAAGGAAATGGATACACCACAAACTAAACCAACTGGAGGTCAAGAAGACCCTTCTGGATGGGTTTATGTTACATCACTATTCTTACAGAAGCTATACATAAATTCCATATATTGCGGAGGATTAACATCAAATGAACATAGTTACAACTATTGTTCACATCATTTTGTTGAACTCTCAAACCTAACTAATGAAGATATTAACTTGAATGGTCTTTCTTTGCAATATGCAACTGAAGGAACTCAATGGCAAGTACTTCCATTATGGGGAACAATCAAAGCACAATCTACATTCTTAATTAGAGGTGCCCAATGTTCAGTAATGGACGCAAACACTACTAAGATTAAAGTAAAAACATATGATATGGAATGGAGAGATTCAGACGGAAATCTAATGAAGTTTGATAATAATAAATCCAAATTCTATCTTACTTGGGGAACTACTCCTTCAACAGTAAGAAATCCATATTCAAATGCTGACGGAAACTACAGAGTATCATTAGGATATATTGACTTAGTTGGATTCAACAAAGAAAATGCAGAGTCCTCTGATACAATTGATGCAAGTGAAAACAAACCATATACATATTTAAGTACTGATAAACTCTTTACTAAATATTATGCAATGGACCCAGTAAATCAGGCTACTAAAGCATTAAATGCTAGAAACAATGCCAATGACTGGTATTTTGTTGACCTTACTAAAGAGTTAGTTCCAAGTGTTGAAGCTTTTACTCCAAGAGCTTCATTTGAAAATAAAACAATATTCTATAATAAATCTAAACTAGTAAGTTTAAAACCTAATTTAATATCCTGTACTTTTGGTATGCAGGCAACTGCCCCAGATGCCACAAGGTGTTTTAACTGGGTATCTGTAGGATATTTTGATGAATATTTATGGCACAGACCAAAAGGAGATTCTGATAGTGGCCCTTGGACTAAAGTAGAATCATTTAAAAACGAGACTGGTGTTAGAAAATACTACAATCGTATTAGAATGGAAGCTACTGACGGCACTCCCTTTACTACACATAAAGTAATACTTAAACACTTAGGAGTAGGTACTTATGAATATAAAGTAGGTAGAGCTGATGCGAATGGTAATCCAAGTGAGTTTGCAAGTGATTCTTATACATTTACAGTAAGAGGTACTGATGATGTGAAAGACGATTTTACATTCGTTCAAGTAAGTGACCAACAAGGCTTTAATTGGGATGAATATAACGTTTGGAGAATATCAGCAGAATACATAAAGAATCATGTTCCAGAAGCTCAATTCACTATTAATACCGGTGATATGACACAGAATGGAAATAGAATCAATGAATGGATTGATTACTACAACGCTCGTAAGTCTCTATGGGGAGTTGAAGAAATGGTTACAGTTGGAAATAATGACTTGTGCCCGGCTGATATGTATGTATTAGGAAACGGTGGAGATAGCTCCAAAATTAATCCTTCTAATATGTCATTCTTCTACACATTTGAGATAGATGAAACTAATCCTCCTGTATTTACTATTGAAAATAAAGAGGTATTCATTGATTCTCTTTACTCATTTAATTATGGTAACGTACATTTCATGTGTGTAAACTCTGAAATTACTGATATGACAGAAACTAATATTTATGGATTAAGTACTGGAAAGATAACTTATCCATATATAAAACAATGGTGTCAAAAAGACATTGATGCTAATGCTTCTGCTGCTTGGCAGATTGCTTACTGTCATGAAATGCCATTCACTATTATTACACAGAATGTTATTCAACAATTCTATTGGAATGATACTGAAAATAATAAAGTAGAAAGAAGTGGTAGCCATTTAAATTATAATGTTCCTAACTCTGATAAATACTGGTTTAGTAAGTTCTGCCAAGAGAATAATGTAAGACTTGTTCTTGGCGGACATAAACATACATACAGCGTAAGTTGGCCTCTTAAGGAGAATTTCTCGCAAGACGGAACTCCTATAAGTATGAAGCCAATTATTCAAGTGACTCAATCTGATTTAACTACTTACTTTAGTAGTGATAGTTTATATGAAGAAACAGAAGGAGCTTTAGCTGGACAAAAATTCCCTTCCGCTTGGAAGACTGATGATAACTATAAGCAACATAAACACCTATGTACGTTTGAGCTAGTTGATAACATCACTGCTCCTGTATATGCAATGTGTCAAGCTACTGGTTATAAACATACTTCCAATAAGGAATTACCTGCACCAAATATACCTTGGTTGAGACATTACTTCCCTGCTACTGTTAAAGTTATAGACCAAACCAATATCACTGCAACAGTTAATGCTGGACAGAGATATCCATTCTATATTATATGGAATATAACTCCAACTCAAATAACAGGTACAGTAAAGAAAATTAATTATGTATTTACCTCTGCTGGTAAATTCAATATTAATATTCAAAGTAGTGTTAATCCTCCAGAAGCTATTGGTGGTAATGGGGAAGAAAACAACGGAAATGATTTAATTATCATAAAATAATGTCAGGAAAAAGTGTAAATATAAAGAACAAAGTTACTAATAAATGGGAAATCGTCGCAGGTAGCGACGCTTCCCAAATTAGTACTTCTAATCCTGACGTGCTAGTAGGTGGAGAAGTAAATATCTCTGTTGACCAAGCACTCAGTAGAACTACTAAAAAGATAGAAACACTTCAACGTAATGTTTCGTGGTTAGCGGAACATGGTGGAGGTGGCGGTGGTGGAGGAGATTTTACATCTTCTATTAAGTTAACTAACGGTGGTATTACAACATCAGAAGGAGTTAATATTCTATATTCTACCACTAAGGAAGTTAAATTAGATTACTTAATCACAGCATTAAAGAACAACCAGAAATTTACTATAACTGTTTCTCTTGATGGAAACAATGTTATTTCAGGACAAGAGGGATGGTCTGGAACTCCGGGAAGTTTGCTTATTAAAAACATATCCCAATATTCATCATCAAACAGTCACTCTATTGTAGTTACTGCTACTGATGCAGAAGGAATTAATGCTACTCCTTATATGCTTACTGTAATTGAATCATCTATTAATTTATCAAGTAGTGTTTCTTCAGTTACTGCAACAATTGGATTGGCATACAAAATAACATATACAGTTACTAATAAAGTACTGGCAGCAGACACATCTCTTATTGTTAATAATGTTACCAATGGTGTTTCTAAGACATTTGAACTTGGCAAGTTTACATCTACTGAACCTTTGTTATACAATGTTGATTTCTTCAGTTTATTTACTGGAACACCAACGGCAGGTTCTTCTTACACTATTGAAGCATTTGCACAAACATCTATTGACGGAAAGACTATTACTTCTGATAAAGTAACCAATAAGGTTGTGGTAGAAGACGGAACTTCTCTTGTAGTACTTGTCGATGGTATTACAACTAAAGGCGAAGTAGAAGCTGGAACAGCCCCAACAGAGTTCCCTCAAGGTGGTAATATCTCATTCTCATTTACTCCTTATCTATCAAGAATCAGTATTATTTACTATGCTGTAAGAATGAAGAGAGGAAATATTATAAGAGATATTGGAACATTTGAACCTGATGCAGAGAATCCTTTTAACGAAAATCAATACGTACAAAGAGGTAAACAACAAATCTTTAGCTGGGCAGTAGCACAGAACGATGATTACTTAGGTGAGTGGGAAATTACTCTAAGATGTTGGTCAGAAAAAGGTTCTCCTATGACTGATACTGAATTAAGATGTATTGTAGTAAAATCTGCGCAATCTTTAATTGCTGACCAAAACCCTAGAAATACTAGATATGCAAGTTGGAATATTAAAAACGAACTCCCGACTGCTCCCACAGCAACTTCTTGGATATCAGAAGAATTAAACTATATTTCTCCTGGAACAACTAACCCAGTAGTTGTAAGAACTCCTTTAAATGTATATAATACTAATGGAGAACTATCTGGATTCTTATCTAGTAATGGACAAACAAAATTAAGACTTAGTGGTGAATCTTACGGTATAGTGGATTTACAACCATTTAAGGATGATATAAGTGATAACAATAACTGGTCTAGACTTGGATTTACATTCTCTGTAACTCTAAAAACTGACCTACACCCGTTCTCTGATAGAACTGTATTCTTTATTGGAAATTATAGTTCTGACGGAACATTCTCTGAAGGTATTAAAGTTGGGCTAGAAGACATTATATGGTCTTATACTGACGGAAATATCAAAGAAACAATCTCTTGTAAGTTACAACAAAACGTTATAAATACTCTAGATTTTATTGTTGATAAAAATAATAATGAAGTAAAAGTCTTTGTTAATGGAATCCTAAATGCTGCAAGAGAAATCAAATCTGACTTTACTTGGAAAACTACAAGTAAGTTCTATTTGGCTTGTGATGCTGATGCCAATGGAAACATAGGCAACTATGCTGATGTTGAGTTTTATGATATGAGATTCTTTAGAAGTGCTCTTAATGATAAACAAATTGTAATTAATGCTTTAAATGCGAGAGCTAATTCTTCTTTAATGTCTGATGGTACAGTAGATTTCTCTCTGTACAATTCTTGGAAAGCAAAGAACTTCTTTAGTACATCTGAATCAACAGCATCTTCAACTCTATGGGACGACCAGAATAATACATATGCAAACATTAACTTCGATGCTTTAATTAGTGATTCTAACAAGAAACCGCCCCTTCCAGTAGTTTATATTGACTGCGGTGGTTCTGGATTTACTAAGGCAGTGTATGAAGCAGTAGGTGCAAACCCTACAGAATATATTGGTTGTACATTTAACTACTTCGACCCTAATTCTACTAAGAGTTCAGCAGTATCTACTGGAGAATTATCGGTACAGATTCAGGGTACATCATCTACTGGTTATAGAAGCAAGAACTTAGAAATAATGTTCAGAAAAGAACTATACGATGATACTGGTGGTTTAATTGGACCAGAGTTATTCCAGCCAAATAATACATGGATGCCTGAAAGTCAATTCACATTGAAAGCTGACGTAGTTGACTCTGCTCACGCTAACAATGCTTCTATTGGTAAATGGATTAATGATAATTCAGACTTATTGTTTGATAAAACTCCACCAATGGAACAACTTGAATCTAGACGTCCTGTTGATACTAGAGACAAGACAGTTACACATCAAAATGTAACTATTAAACATACACTTGAAGGATTCCCAGTAATCTTACTTATTAAGTTTGATGGAACTGATACTCAAGAAATGTTAGGTATTTACTCCTTTAACTTAGGACGTAATGCTTATTTCAATATGGGATTCAAGTTCTTTAAATCATTCTCAAGAAGAATTAAAGATTCATCTGGGGCTTATCAAGAAAACCCTGTTCCTGCTTTCATTACTACTTATGAAACATATAAGGATAATGAGAATTTCGGAACTATTGACCAAAGACAAATCTACTCTTATGAATTCTCTGAAAATGCCAATATCATTATTAAAGATGGTGGAACTAAGCAAATGACTGCCCTGTTTATGCAGGACGACTTATCAATCTTGCAGCATGTAGGAGAATTTAGATATAATGGAGCTAATGGTGATAATTCGGATGTATCCGACAACAATATCTGGCAAAGACTTCAATTACTATTTACAGACTTAGCTAGTATGACTGGTGAAGCTGTCGATAAGTATAGATGGAATGTTCAGACAAAAGGATATGAAAAAACTGGAGACCAATACGCTGCTCAACAATCTTGGTCAGCTCTTGCTGATGATTTAACTAATAGGTTGAATATTAGAAATGCTTATTCATATTATGTTATATGTATAGCATTTGGACTAGTGGACTCTCTTGGTAAGAATATGACACTTCGTTCTTGGAACGTTGGAGGAAGTCTTACTGATGAAAATATGAACAAATGGTGGCCTTGTTTCTATGACATGGACACAGCATTTGGACTATCAAATACAGGTGAAGAAAATGTACCTAAGACTGCATATCTTGATACCTTTGCTAATGCTAATGTAGAATCTGGAGTTAACTCTTTAGTAATTACACAAAATTCAGCAGATGGAGGATATGATACATACTCTGCAAGACTATGGGATGTTCTTAGAGATACAAGATTCATTAATACTGGAGTATATTCAGGAGCAGGATATGATGCCCTGTGGGAAACTTGGCGTTCAGTAGGAACACTTCTTAAAGAAGCTAACTACTTCGTTGATAACTACTTTAGTATTCAAATGAAGAACTGTGGTGAACTTCTTTATAATTATGACTATAAAGTTAAGTATTTAACTCGATATTCTAAAGATGAAGGTAGTGCTGCCACTTATGCTAACATCGAGTTCTTACATGGTCCTCGTGTAGAATTTGTAAGAGACTGGTTAAAGAAAAGATATTATTTTATGGATGGTGTGTTCCAATATTCAAATAGTGCACTCATCCAACCATATAATGAGAAAGGTGCTTTTAAATGCGGTGGTGCGGAAGGACAAGCTCCTGTACTAACAGTTAAAGCAAACTGTCCACTAATCTTTACAGTTAATATTGGACAGACATCTGCCGGAGACATTAGATACTTTGTAGATGAAAATAATCCTACAAAGATTACTTTATCTCCTATATCCTCTTTCAATACACAGATTACCATTAATGGTATTTCTCAAATAAGTCAACTTGACGGATTGAAGTATATGAGATTCCAAGGATTCATGTCTACATTAAGACTTCCAAGTTTTGCGAATGTAGATATATCTGGAGTAAAAACATTATCAAGTGCTCCAATTCTATTTGAAACTGCCTTTGTTAATGACCAAGATTTCTCTGATGTAAGACATATTGACCTTAGTAATACAGCTTTCTGGTCTGGAAATAGTGGTGTAAGTACATTTACAGTGAATATTGAAAAGTATACAAAACTTAAGGATTTGAATATCTCTGGTTCTTGCGTTACTTCTTTATCATTACCAAATGCTTCACTTGCTTCACTTAATATTACTAATTCAGATGTAGAAAAGATTACGTTACAGTCTCAACCATTCTTGAGTTCTATTGACTTTACAGGATGTAAGAAGCTGAAAACTGTAATTATAGATTCATGTACTAAGATAGAAACACTTACTTTGACAAGTTTAAGTGACTTGGATTCTGTAACTATTACAGGATGCCCAAATCTAAAATCTGTCGTATGTACAAATAATACTTCGTTATCAGTATTTAATATATCTAACTCTAACAATATAGAAACAATAAACCTATCTAACTGTAACAGTAGGTCTTTACAAATATATATTGTTGGTGCTGCTAAGATAAAGACTTTGAATTTATCAGGAACTACAACGCCAGAACCAATTCAGTTGGCACAAGGTCTGAATACAATTACTTCTCTAGACATTAGCAATAGTTCAGTATCTGCTTTCCAATTTGGTAATGAGCCTATTCTCTCATATAATGGAGAACACGTTCTTGATTTAAGTCCATTTGCTTTAACTTCAGTTTCTTTAAGAAATGCAGGTTTAGTTAAATATATTAAATTCGACAATAATAAAACTAAACCATTTACTGTTGGAAGTTCCTTCTTTGTTGGATGTTCTTCACTTATTAGAGTATTCGGACATCTTGCACTAAACGGACAAAGCATATTTAGTAACTGTAATAAGTTCTTTATACATGATATGCCTAGTACTATTCCAACTCCAATGATTGGACCAAATGAGTGGTTTGGACCTGATACAAGTACTGAATCAGGAAAAACGGAATGGAAAAACAATACAAATTTAGATACTAACTTTACTATTGCCACAACTGCTTTAAATAGTGTGTTTAGTACTACTGCTTGTACTCTTTATGATGTTTATTATATACTTAATAGATGCCAAAATGTAACAAGTTTAAATGGTACTTTTGCTACTTGTAGGCAAATTATTACTACAGTTCCCAATTCTTTCAATAGGAATATGTTTAAATACTGTGGTAATGTAACTACTATAGACAGTCTATTTTGGGATTGTGGAAGCTTAGAAGGTATATATTATAGTCCTAGTCACAATGATAATGGAAACATTACAGCATATGACGGACTGTTTTCTCCTCTTGTAAAATGTACAACTATAAACAATGCCTTTGGAGCAAATGGAAAGAAGTACATGGATGAATATCTCTTCGCCCCAGTAAATGCTAATGGAGATACTTTAAAAATATCAAGCATTAGTTGGGCTATCTACAATGAGACATTTATTAAAAATGCGAGTGTAGCAAAACAAGAAATATTAGAATCTGATTATATATATGCTAAGGCAAGTAAGCTATTGAAGTATCTTCCAGAATTAACTAACATTGGTTACCTGTATGGAACTACTAATTCTAAGATTGAGTTTGATTTATTAACATACGAGGAGAATGGAGTTACAGCTTCCTACTGTCCTCTATTTTACAACAACCCAAAACTTGTTACAATAAGTCAATGCTTTAACTGTTATGGTAAAGGTTCTCTATTAAATGTATTTGGAGGAGATGAGGTATTTAACTCAATGAGAAATAACTTCCCTCAAGCACTCCAATATATAAGAGCTTCATTCAATTGTGCTAAAGAAGGTTCCAACACAGTATTATGGCCTATTAAGAACTCAATGTTCAATAAGATTAAATCTTCTATTAAGTTTATAGGTCCAACTGATGAAGGAAACTTTGCAACAAGCGAAGGTAGCTTTGCTGGAGCTGGCATTGTTAAATCCTATGTTCCGGATTTAGTAGGTGATAAGTTCCCTTATGATGTATTTAAAGGTTGTACAAATCTTACAGAAGCTCCGGCTTTCTTTGCAAGAATGGTATTCCCTTCTGATACAACAACTGAACTTCCTGGAACTACATTTAATGATTGTGTGGAACTTACTAATATTTCATATATGTTCTATAATATGAGCAATGTGAAATATACTCTAACAAGTAGAGGATTTAAGAATTGTAGAATAGTTGAGGCACAGGCATGTTTCATGGAAGATACAAGTAATTACTGCAAGATAGGAAATATACCTTATGGTTTATTCTATCAAGAAACTGATGTGAGAAAACAATTTGTTGGCTGGAATCATACTGACGCTACATCGGCAGGAATTACAGAAACGTTTGGTATTACAGAGGATGAACAGTGGATTCCAGATGAGGAATTGCCTACTCCATTACCTAATACTAAAACATATGAGTTTACTAGAAAACAATTAAATAGAACTATTAGAGATTTAAATGGATGTCTTAGAGGATTTAGAAGTCCAGATGCTTCTCAATACTTAATGGATTGGGGAAATCTAGAATATGGAGACTCTGGAGATTTAGTTGCAAATAATGAGAATTATAATCCAGTTGAGTTTATAAAGAACTCTGCTTATGACCCAAGAGAAACAATTCCTAATCCAGCATATAATCCTGATAACCCAGGAGCTGAACCGGAAACAATTCCTAATCCTAATAGGGATATTCGTAGAGTATTGAAAAATACTAACTATGACCCTTATGAAGAAATGTGGAACTATTGGGCAGTTGACGGTAGAGTTGGAATGAAAAGAATTATAGAAAACAGTAATCTTTACAGAGATGTTGTAAATGGCACTGTAACTACACTTCCAACAACTATTCCAGATGCTATGGAAGATGAAAACAACAGTAGGTCATGTACAACTCCTGCTTCTTATACAGCTAAGAGACTAGTTATGAACTACATTTGTCCTCCAGACTTATTTAGATATTGTGAAAACAGTGCAGCTCTAAATGTCAATAATATACTTATGGGCTCTGGAATTTCTTCAGATTCAACAGGTAATTATCAGTCTTATGGTGTTTGTGGTAGAATTCCACCTATACTATTTGAACCGATTAATAATGTGACTAAACTTGAAGGTATATTCTATTTCTGCTTTATGGTAAACCCATATACTTGGCCAGATACCACAAATGCAGGAACTATGTATCCTCCTAATTTATTTGCAACATTAAGAAATCTGACATCTGTTAAACAACTATTTAGTTATAATGAAATTCCATCTAATATTACTCTATCTTCTTCATTATTTGTAAACAACTTAAGTTTACAAGATTTAGATAGAACTTGGATGTGCTGCAGATGGTATTCTGATGCTACATTACCTGCTCAAGTACCTAGTGACCTATTCTCAAGAAATGGAGCTCTTGGTAACTTAAGAGGAACTTTCTCAATATCATCTTTAAGTGTTGATGCTAGTGATAGTGTAACAGCAAGTTTATATACTTATGGAAGAAACCCAATAAAGGTTGATAGTAACTTGGTAACAAGAGCTAAACATCCTAACGTATCAAATGTATCTTACATGTTTGGTGGATGTAAAACAACAGAGGGTACTGTTCCGGAATTATGGAATTGGCTGAATAAATTATCGTTGAAATATAGAACACAACCATTCTATCAGATGTCTAAGGCTTTAATTACAAATAGTTCTGGTATACCTGCAGAATGGTCAATAGGTATGAATGATTAATAATTTTAAAACAATATAAATATGTACGGATACGGAAAAGTAGCAAATAGAGAAGGTAAAATATCTTCTGTCCAAGTAAGTATCTTGCAGAATGTTCCTGCCGGGGATTTCTTCCCCGGTGTGATATTTCTGATAAAGAATATTACTGATGATAATATAATGGCAGAGATTAGACCAGCAGGACAAGACGATTTCATAGAAACAGTCCTATATCCGGGATGGAATCCTGAGATGTGCGAAGAAATAAGAGACGCAGAAGAAGGAACATTACAATATGGGTACTAATATAACTGGTATTGGTAACGCCAATGCCATAGGATTTAAGTCTAGAGTTACAGGTGGGATGTATTTCCCGCCTGAACTTAAAGACGCTCTTGTAGGGGTATGGTCAGCCTACGGTAAATCGAATGATAGTACTGACCGTAACATTATCAAGAATAAAATAAAAGATAGAGGTGGAGACTTTGAGTTAATAAATTTCAATTATGAAGGCACATCTGGATATAATGGTTATCCAGTAGTATTTGGTAAGGATAAAACTTATCAATACGTCAATCATTCACCTAATTATAATCAAACTACTATTAATGTAACTCACTTTAATACTAGACAAGCCTTATTATATAGTTATATACAACGAAATGGAGAACTAACTTCATATAATAGAGACTATCCTTCATATAAAATAAAGGTTAGTGGATTGGAGGAAGGGTTCGGTCTGATGTATCAATATAATAGTAAAGCCGATGCAACATCTGTTAATGCACTTAGAATTGAAACTAATGGAATTTACACTATCCCTAAATCTTTTGCAAGTGATGGTAGTTTAACTAACGCTAATATATGGGTAGGATTTGTATTTACAGGTACTGAACAAGAACAATGTAACGTAACCATAGAAGTGCTCCCAGAATATAAGGGCGCAGTAGTTACTGATGGAGTTGATGATATGATTATTTCTACTAAAACAGTATCAGAAATGCTCGAAGGAAGCAATGAAGTCACTGTTATTAGTATGATTCGCCAAATCAAAAACTCTCCTGATAGTATTATCAGAAATAACTGGATGTTTCGACCTGAATACTACTTAGAAAACAGAGTTTCTGACGAAAGTATAGGAAAGTCTGGAATCTATGGATATACATCTTCTAATATAAGTGGAGCTCAAGTTTCTGTAATAAATAATATTTTAGGAGATAAAAATGATTATACTGGAAACAGTAAAATTGAATCAACTTCTCTTGATTATTTTTCCGTTGAAGGATTTAGACATTCAGATGGTAATATGTGGTATCTTTCCCAAGTTGCTTGGTACTGGACTTTCATTGCCAAAAGAGTTCTTACAGAGGATGAAATTAATCTTGTAATTGAGAAATATAATCTTGATAGACCTGGGGAAGTTGTAAAACCTGATGTTTATTATGACATAAAGAGACAGAAAATTAACAATGAAAATCATTCAAGTTTTGATGATGAACTAACAGATTTTTCTGGAAATGGTCATAATATGAAGTTATATAACATTGCTTGGGAAGGTAATAGTGGTATTGGAAATTATCCAGTAGTATTTGGTGCTAATAAAACTTGGAAAAATCTTAGAGCAGAAGATAATAATTTAAGCTATAAATTAATTGCCAATTCTATTACTGTTTATAAAGTTCTTCCAAATAGCGGAGCTATAATGTGGACTTATATTAAAGAAAATGAAATTATAAGAGAAATAGAAATTCCTAGTTTTACAGTTAAAGTAAGTGGTACTAAAAATGGAGATAGAGTAAGATATTATTATGTAGATGAAAATAGTACATTTAAAAATACTATTTTTGATATAACTGAAGACGGAACTTATGTGTTACCTAAATGTAATAAACTACAAATTACTGAATCAACACCTAGTACTAATATCTTTATAGGATTTGCAATAATATTAAATGATAATCCTAGTACAGGGGTAACTATAGAAGTTATTCCTTCCAATGAAAACACTATTTGTCTTGACGGGGTAGACGATTATGGAAAAGTAACAGGGCTGCCTATCTATAAGGATTATACAGTAGCTGCTCTTCGTAAATGGTTATATGATGATTCTGTAACAAGTACTCAAACAGGTTCTATTGTTTCTAAATCTAAATTTGGCAGTGATGGTGCTTTTATCTTTGAACAAACATTAAACAAAAATCCTTCTCGTTCTAGTACTTGGTGTTTTGGTTTAACTAATTCATTAATAAATAATGACAAGCTGTTCGAAGAATCATTTACTTATCAAACTAAATATAGCTACAACAATAACCCTATCCAACCAGGTACTGGATTTGATAGAGATTCTATGTGGCTAGGTTCAGTTAGAGATAATGATTCAAGATATTCAAAAATGGCTATTTGGTCTTTATTATTGTTTCCTTATTCTCTTTCAGAATTTTTACTTGAAAGACAGATAAAGAAAGCCAGAGCAGGAACATTATATCCTAATCAAGTTGAGTTTAGACCTATAATTCCAGAGGATGAGAACATTACTAGAATTGATTATTTTGTTGTCAATTCTGGCACATGGACAGTAATTAAACCGGGAGACTATGTAGATGTAGGAGCTAGAATTGTTTTTAATGTATATACAAAACTTCCTTATAAAGTAGAAAAAGTATCTTCACCAGCTTTTACTGGCATGAATGTTAGACATTCAACAGAACTAAATATTTTTGATGTTGAAGGATATATAAAGGATAAAACTCCACAAAAAATTAAATTAACTCTTGCAGTTAATGAAGATATTGTTCAATGGAATCCTACAATTACATCTAACCTGCTTGATTCATTTACTGCATCAAGTTGGTATTTAAATGGTTGGGATAATACTATAACAACAGGAACTTGGATTAAGAAAACTGATAGAGTATTCTTCAAAGCCACATTTAAGACAGAATTATATGGTCTTGAAACAGCTACATTTGGTGGGGCCGAATGTGTAGTAAGTAAAGCTGACAACTGGTCTGATTCTAAAAACATCTGGGATATAAGAATGCTTGGAACTGTTGGAGACCTAAGTCAAGTATTCAATTTGGATGTGTATGAGCTGATAAGGTTTGAAGATATTGTTCAGCCGTATCCATCGTTTTATGAATTTATAGATGAAAATAAAAACTTAATTACTTGGGGTAGTAAAATAAAAGTAGGAAGTACTATAACTAGAACTAAAGGGTTTTTCGATTCTAATCTTTTAAAGGGTTTATATACTATTTCCTACCCAAAATTAAATGGTGTTGAAGCGTCAGGTTCTAAATATGTTGTTGAAAAATCAATGGTATTTACTTGTACGGCTACTTGGATTTTTGATAACAATGAACCTAAATGTGTTTTATCTCCTGATAGATTACAAATTCCAAATAGTTCATATAGAATACTGAAACATATCCCTGATATATCCGGTCACGGTAATCATGGTAAGATAAACAATTCTGCTTATGAAGGTATGAGTGGGATGAATGGTTATCCTGTTGTGTTCGGTGCTAATAAGACTTGGAAAAGTATTGTTGCTAATAATGACACTCCATGGAATTATAAATTAACTCCTACTTCTATTAATATTTATAAATCAGACCCTATTGGAAGTTTTTTTATAAGAACTTATATAATACTTAATGGAGTTATTAATTCTATTACAATACCAGAATTTAAAATTAAAGTAAGTAATTTAAAAGATGGAGAAATTGTACAATATCATTATGTATCTAATGATAATAATTCAATTGTTAGTTCTGTATCCATAAGAACAAATGGAATACATATTTTACCTGCTAGCGTACCTATTGTTACAGAAGATGTTAGTGCCAATAAATCCATAGGATTTACGTTTAAATTAAATGATAATATTAATGAAGATGGAGTAACTATAGAAATTCTTCCTAAATACGAAGGTTCATTCTGTCTTGATGGCGTAGACGACTTTGTTACTATTCCAACTTTAGTTACCAAGCAGTCTTTAATTAAATGTAATTGGACTACTCAAAATTATAACAAGTTCTTAGTAGACTATCGTAAAGACAATGCTTCTAATGGTTATTCTACAAATAAAACAGGTAGTACAGATATACAACTAGCTTATAATGGAAGAGTTACTTATATAGATGGAATACTAAATAAAAATTTAATTCCAGATGATAATTTAAAAGGAATTACTCATTGTGTTACTATTCAGTATCCTAATAATGTTGAATCTGAAACCACAATAGCATCTGCTTTTGACTTAAGAAGTTATATGCAAATGGCTCTTTATACTTATATAGCATTTTCTGAATTTTCAACTGAAGAAAAAATTAAAGAGTTAAATGAATACGTAGGAACAGAAGGTAACATTGTAGAATGGAATCCAACTATTACTAGTAATATTCCTTATAAGGATATATCTACTTATATTACAACTGACGGAACTACAGACCTCTCTCCTAAAGTTGGAAATCTTTATAAGAAAGGCGATAAACTTACAATAGGTATTAAGCCTGCTAAGGATTTAGATGAAGTAGGAACTGTTACTGTAAATGGAGTTAAAGTTAAACGTTCTAGTTTAACAGAGTTAGGTTATTATATTTATGATACTGTATTGGATAGTACTCAAATTATAGATATAACTATTGATGAGTATATTAAATATGAGGATATTGTTCAACCATTCCCAACAATATTCGAATTAAAGAATGTTGATACTAATGTAACTTATACTTATGGAAGTAAGCTAAAGATAGGTTCAGAGTTCTTATTTGATAAATGGACAAATTTATTGCCAGAATTGTACAGACCTACTGGAAGTGGAAGGTATAATGGAAATGAGTTTAAAATTGGAAATACATATATAGTAGAAAGAACTATGACATTCTCTTGGAGTTCTCCAATGGAATACTTATTAGATTCCGAACCAAAATGTATATTCTCTCCAAGTAAATTAAGGATGCCTAATGAGTCTTATAGATATTTAGGCTATATTCCTGACATCTCTGGTAATGGAAATAATGGAGTCTTTAATAACTTTGCATTTGGTGGAATGTCTGGAGTTGATGGTTATCCATTTAACTTCCGAACTATCACTGTTTTAGTTAAAAAGGTATCATTTACTGATGATACTCTAGTTATAAATAGAACTTCTACCAGCGACCAAACTTGGGTATTAAATCTTGGAAAACAATCTGAATCATTTGATTTATATGTTAACTGGGAAGATGATTCCACTAGATTATTAGTTTGGGCTAAAAATGGTATTATAGTTTCTCAATATACGTTAAATAAAGAATGGAATAGTATTCCTGTTGTAACGGATGATTACGACTACATATACCTATCTTACATTAATCCAAGCACATTGGGTAAAACCACTATCAAGCAAAAAGCTAAGTATGAGGGTTCTATATGTTTTGACGGAGTCGATGATTATATCACTATCCCTACATTAAGTGAAGGAGGGAAACAAGTACTAATGAAGGTTAATTGGCAAAAGCAAGATACTATGCTTTATAATCAAAATCCAGGTCAGGATAATTTTGCTATATTTACAAATGATTATAATAATAATAACTTAGTCGTTGCTTATGCTTCAAGGAATAATGGTAATACTTATATTGATGGTGTAGTAAACAATAATATCTTAGCTACGCAATTAAAAGGCATAACTCATAATATTGTTGCTACTAATAATAATATAGATGCTACTATTACTCCAATCATAGGTTCTAATAAAAACCATGATAACTTCTTTGCTCAAATGGCCCTCTATGACTTCATGCTTTTTGATGAAATCAGTACAGATGAAGAAATCAAGGAATTAAACAACATTGTAGGAATTGAAGGAGACTACGTACAGAAGCCAAGTTATTATTGGGATGCTTATGGTAAGAGTAATTTAGATGTTGACAAAGGGTATATAAAAGACCAAGTATCCTTACAACTAAATAATGATACTACTAATAATAATTCGTTAGAGAATTTTAATTTTGGGTATGAAGGTATGAGTGGATATAATGGTTATCCAGTGATATTTGGTGCTAATAAGACTTGGAAAAATAAAGCTCCTGAAGGACCTAATAGTTATATTTGTACTATTAATGCTAATAAATATAATATTACACAGATATTATTAAGTAATGCTTGGACTTATTCTTATATAAAAGAAAACGGAGAATTAACTAAGTATAATAAAGATGTAGAATCCTTTAAGATTAAAGTTACTGGATTAAAATCTGAAATTCCTCTAAGATATTCTTACTTGAGTTCTACGGATGCAACAGTTACATCTAATATTACTATTAAATCTGATGGTACTTATGAACTACCTAAGTCATTTGCAAATGACGGAAGTTTAATTGATAATCATGGTTGGATAGGATTTAGTTTTACTAGAATATCTGTTGATATTCCTGAAATAATAACAGATGTAAATATAACCATAGAAATTCTTCCTGAATATAAAAATGGATTAGTTTATGATGGAGTAGATGATTACAGTGAAAACGCTAGTATTCCTTTACTTAGCGATTATACGTATATCTTTAAAAGAACTTTATTAAATAAAAAATATAATAGTGCTTCCATCTTCAAAGGAAGTAATCAACAAAGTGGTGGAGGAGCATTTATATGTGATTACAATTCTGTTGAGCCAGATTTGTTGACACAAGGATATTCCTTCGGAGCAGGATTATATGTGGATAGTTTAAACGCTGATAGTATTGTATATGGAACAAGAGGTTCTGTAAATGGAACAAAAATCACTGCTGGTAACAATACAGATACTGAAGGATTGACTGTCGGTAAATGGAGAGCTTATAAAGAAATGGTATTCTACAAATTATTCTTATATCCTAGAACCGTTAATATGCTGAGTATTAATATGGTTAAGAATATGATGGAAGAAGATGGAATTATAGATTTGACAAGTAAGTTATTTACTGATAAATATACAGGAGATTTTTATGAAATGGATTTTAACAATGACTTTTTAATAGGTAACTAACAATGGCAAATTGGAGTAATTTAAAAACAACAATATCTAATATTGTTAAGAGTAACGGTACTCAAGCAATTACCGGAAATTCACTACAATCTGTACTATTAAACATGGTTACATCTCTAGGGGAAAATTGTATGTTTGCAGGGGTAGCTACCCCTGCTACAACTCCTGGAACTCCAGATGGTAATGTCTTTTACATTACAACAGAAGCTGGAACATATACCAACTTTAATAATATAGTAGTAGCAGATGGAGAATTAGCAATTCTTATATGGAAAGGAGCTTGGACTAAAAACAGTATGGCAATAGCCACTCAAGCTAAGATGGATGAAATTGACCAACATGTAAATGAGGTTAATACTAAACTGGATGAAATGCAAAAAGGTATGGAAGATGTATATGCCTATGGAGTTGAATGGGATTCTACAGTAGCTGACCCTACTCTTACTAGAATTGGTAATTTAACTCTGCATAAATCGTTACCTATTCAGTCACAACTAAAGGGCTGTGTTGCTAATGGAGGAACAATTAATTATTACCTCAATCCAGATGATTGGTCAAAGAAAGAAGATGGTACACCATCAGTATTAGATGGGACTGACGGAACTGTCAGAGTTGAAGTACCTCGATTCTGGGGAAAATCTGGAGTTGCAGGAACAAAAAGATGGGTTAAGATTTCTACTGTATGTATTGACGATACTTGGACAGAGATTCCAGCAATGTTAATAGATGCATATAGGTCTACAACAGACAATACTGTAACAGCAACACCTAAGTTAGTATCAGTTGTAAATACTACTACTGCATTTAGAGGTGGAGGAAATAGAACAGCTTACGACACTTATTTAGAAACTGACCCAGTTAGAACAGATTTAGGAAAACCAAGAACAGCAATGAATAGAGCAACTGCACGTACTTGGGCAACTAATGCAGGTTCAGAGCTATTATGCTATGAATATTACAAATGGGTAATGTTTTGGCTACCTGTAATTGAATACGCTACATTTAATATGCAAGCATCATTTAACGCAGACTTAACTTCTGAAGGATTTCATCAAGGAGGATTAAGTGCAGGAGTAACAAACATGTCCAATTGGGAATTTTATAACGGATATTATTCAGTATGTCCGTGCGGATACGCAAATGAATTAGGAAATTTTACAGGAGCTAAAGTAATTCCTTCTACTACGTGGGAATACGAGTCAACTGGTTTGACAAATATGGCTTCTTATTCGAGAGATGCAGGTCAAGCTGATATGACCGCAGAGACAAACAAAGTAACAATTACAAACGTTAAGGGCACAAATAGATATATGTATAGAACTTGGGGTTATCAAAATGGTCCTACTGTATATACTATATCGGGATTAGCTGAAGGGCAAAATGTAATATTCTATACAGGAAGCACAACACTGGCAACAGTTACGGCTGATGGAGATGTTACAGTAGATTGGCCCACAAATGTATTATCTGATAGATGTATTAAGTCTTCTTTTACTGGAAGCTGTAATATCGTAATATCTATCAAGAGTGCATCTAACGTTAGTGTAACAGTAACTCGTCCAGCTATGAGTATTGCAAGATATAGAGGATTTGAGAATATCTTCGGAGACTTGTGGACAAACATGGAAGGAATAATTATTCAAGGATATAAAGACGAGGGAACTGACACATACAACTGGAAGAATGTATATACAACTACAAATCCAGAAGATTATGGAGAAACGGAAACTCAAAAAGCTAAAATGAAGCTAATTTCTAGTAGAGAAGTTCATAATGATGGTTACATCAAAGACTTTGATATTCAAACTACTGGAGAGATAGTACCATGCGCTAATGGTGGGGGAACAACTACCTATATGTGTGATTATCACTATACAGGAAGTAAAGACGCAAGTTTAAGGACGCTCTTGCTTGGCGGCCGCGCTCATGACGGCAGTTATGCTGGCCTTGGTTGCTTCAATTCTCATTATGGGGTCGGCCTTGCCTATGCCACTGTGGGCTTCCGTACTTTGAACAAAATTGTAAATTAATTTCTCACAACATATCAGGGCACTATTTACCTTTACCGGGTTGCAAGGGCAGCATAAGTTTACTGTGAACAAAAAACTCTTACTTAGCAGCAACGCTAATAACAGCAGTAATGCTAGCCTTAGTTACTTCAATTCTAATAATGGAGTCAGCAATGCCAATGCCAATGTAGGCTTATTATATATTTTCATTTGGATAATTTTGTTTTTAATATTTTGTCTAAATAGTGTCCTTGCCACTTGGCAAAAAATAACGTAGTATTTAACATAAAAGGGTGTTAGTAGGTTAATTCTCGAAGTGCTCCCTATATAAATATATAAGACTTTGAAAAGAATAGGATATTTGCACGAGCAGGTATACAACCTGCCTAATATAGAACTTGCTGACAGAAAAGCAAGAAGACACAAATCAGTGAGATGGGGAATCCTGAAACATGACAAACGTCGTGAAAAGGAAAATTTAAAGTTGGCAGAAACTTTGAGGGATTTAACATATAAGACCTCAAATTATAGCACGTTTAAAATTTATGAGCCTAAGGAGGGATTAATCTTTAGGCTTCCATATTATCCCGATAGAATTACGCACCATGCGATAATGAATATAATGGAACCAATATGGGTAAACATATTTATCAAACATACTTACTCTTGTATTAAGGATAGAGGAATACATGATGTTGCAAAAGATTTAAAATATGTTTTGCAGAAATATCCAGAAGAAACTAAGTATTGTTTGAAATTAGATGTTAGGAAATTTTATCCGTCTATTGACCATGATATACTGTACGAAATACTCCAAAAGAAAATAAAGGACAAGAAATTATTGACTTTGTTGAAGGAGATAATATATTCGGCAGATGGAGTACCCATTGGAAACTATTTGTCTCAATTCTTTGCAAATTTATATCTTGCTTATTTTGACCATTGGGTCAAAGAAGAGCTTAAATGTAAATTCTATTTCAGGTATGCAGATGATATAGTTATTTTAAGTGATAATAAAGAATTTTTGAGAAATGTTCTTCTATCTATGAAACTATATCTCCATAATGTCTTAAAACTAGAGCTTAAACAAAATTATCAAATTTTTCCCGTAGACAGTAGAGGAATAGACTTTGTAGGTTACAAATTCTTCCATACTCATGTACTGCTTAGAAAATCTATAAAGGTTAGATTATTTAGGCTAATTAAAAGGTACAAGGATAAGAAAATTGATAGGATTGAACTAAGACGAAGAATGCAATCATATTTTGGGTGGTTGAAGTTCTGTAATTCTAAAAATCTACTCCACAAGATTCAGCTTGAAACTGGATTAAGATTTTCTAACTGGAATGGGAAGAAGGTAAATATTTCAAAATTCTATGGTAAGTATGTTCATATCGTTGAGGTGATGAACTACAGTAAGTATTTTAGAGTACACTGTGTATACAAACACAAATCATACTATTTTGAAAGTAAGAATAAGCAATTGTTTTATTCTATACATAGATATTCATTACCTGTAAATTTTAAAATAACACCATATGTTAGACCCAAGAAGAATAGAAACAAGCCTGCAACCCGAACCGATTGAATTGCTTGGAAATGGTACATATTACTACAATTACGATATAAAATCAGAAATTGTGTGCGTTCCTCAAATGGATGGAAGTACAAGAGAAGAAGAAAGATGGAATTACATTCAGATACATTTAAGTGGAACACCAGAATATAAAGCATGTGCTAGAGCAATAATTAGACAATATATTGATGAAGAATCAGAGTTCTCTATAATTAATGACTTTAATGCACATCAATTAGGAATAAGAAAAGATGAAAAAGCATACTCTGAATACGTAGAGTATATTAATTTAGTTTCAGAAATCAAATCAAAAATTAAGTCGGACTTTAATAAATAAAATTATGGATTACGCAATAGTAACAAAAGAGTGGATGACACAACGTGGTTTAATCATTGAACCAGAAATGAGAAAAAGTGTAGATAACAACAAAGTAGTGTTACACAAGTCTTGGCTAAGACCTTTCTTAGAAGACGAAGGCATTGAACTCTATTATCATGACGACCCAGCTTTCATGGCACTTTTAGCATCTCCAGAATGGGCAGCTCCTGAACAAGAAGTAGAAACTGCAAGTATGGGAGACGGAACAAAAGAAAGCCCATACCAATATGATGGAGTAATGCCATTAGTTAAAGGTAATTACTACTTACAAGATGGAGTTACATATGTATGTACAAGAAGTCTATATGAGGAAAACAGTACCCCTCTTAAGGATTTAATTGGAATGTATGTAAAGGAAGCTGCCTAAATAGCATCTTTCTCATTTGAAAAATAATTTTTAACACTCGTAGCTAAATTACAATAATTTTTAAAGAAATTTAATAATTTAGTTGCGAGTGTTAATTTTTATTTATACCTTTGTGCTGTTACAAATGGAGAAAGACCGAGACGTCTAAAATTATAATTAGGTCGATTGAAAGGAGTAATAAGTAACTAAAGTCTAAAAAGTTACTTTAATTCATTTATTAATTTAAAAAATTTTTAAACATGGCAGAGTTTTTAACAATGGAAGATGCCGAAAGCAAATTCGGTAAGAAAGGGAGAACAAATGCGGGCCTAACCCTAGGTATTATTGGTACAGCACTAGCTGCACTTGGTAATAACGGAGGTGGTTGTGGCTGTGGAAACAACGGTATTTTAGGTGGACTCTTCGGAGGAAATAACGGTTCATGTTGCGCGATGCAACAAGCAGAACAGGCTAAAACGTTAGCAATGGTTCAAGGACAACAGGCAGATAATTTATCTTGGGCAAATAGAGTACAATCTATGCAGGATGATATCGAAGTTTATTCTTATCTAAACAGTAGGGATTTAGCTACTAACACAAGAATTGGAAACGAAGTACAGGTACTTACTAGAGACAACGCACAGAATCTAAGATTATGTGATGAACTCTATAAGAGAAGAGAACAAGACGTTCAAGAAAAAGCTGACCTTTTTGAAAGACTTGGAACCAGAATCAGTGAATTAGAGAAGAAAGAAGCTGCTACATCAGCTGCATTACCTCTAATGTTCGAACTTGCAAAAGAAAAATCAGAAAGATATTCTGACGCTTGCTGCTGCAAGAGCGAAAAAGATTTACTTAAGACTGCTAGTGCTCTTCAAACTGAAGGTATGGCTGTAGCTAACAACTTACAAAGACAACTTGACCACAAAATTACTGGAGAATTGAAATATTCTTATAGTAACTTATGTGCTCCTGTTCCTAGTATAGCTCCTCTTTATTGTAGTCCGTTTACACAATATGGTACAGGCATGTACGCTGGTGCAGCTGCTTCTAATTGGAATGCAGTGAATACAGCTATCAATAGCGCTTGTCCTACTTGTCAAGCACAATAAGATATTGAAAGGAGATTATGTAACAATAGTCTCCTTTCTTTTTTATAACCTAAAATGCTCAAAATTATGACTACAAAAATAACTCCATTTGGAACCGAAGATAACGGGAGTCAAATATTAGAGTTTAATGTTTCTATACCTAAGGGAGCAAATACAAGTATAGCTCCTAACTCTACACTAACAGTAACACAAAGATTCGCAGAAGTTTATAATCAAGCAACCACTGGCGCTGCTTCTTATAGACAAGTCACTAAACTAGATGTGGTTCATAACCTACAATATGTTGATTGTAAGGGTACACCAAGAGTTATCACAAACGTCACTTCAACTATTATCGACACTCCGGCAACTTCTGCTACTCCAGAAACTCTGACACCAGAGATTTTCAAAGTAGTTGATGTTTTAATTCCGAGAGGAAAGACAGTAGTAACACAAGATTTAATTAACGATTTACCTACTACTACGTCACAGTTGGCTAATTGTGCATACTCTGTATTTGTAATACAAGTAGCTGCACCTACTCCAGCTCCTGCGCAGTAATTTAATTAATTTATGACATGTTTGGCGATACTTTTAGTAACAATAGCTTGGGTGATTTACAGAAGACTTACTACCAACAACTCGAAACTCTAAACAGAATGCAACAGCAGCAACAAGCGACTAATACTTCTATATTAGAAGAGATTAATAAATCAGTCGGGATGCTTAATTCTGAAGAACAATCAGTATTGGCAAGTTCACACGATTATCAGTTAGCAAAACAAACCTATGAAGCTGGATTCATGGCTTACTTAGGAAATAAATTCGCTGGAGAATACGTAAGTAGTCCTGACGGAAAAATCGCTGCTGAAAATTTATTAAGTGCTATCAATAAGTCTAAGGAAAAAATCGCAATAGAAATAAAGAAAAAACAAGAAAAACTTGATACAATGCTTAATCTATTGGAAAATGACCCAGAAATAAAGAAGAGATATGATGAACTTATGTTAAATAAACAGTAATACTATGGTTAGTGACAAAGAAATATTAATGCAAGCTGCTGAGAAATATGCAAAGGATATCGCGAGTAATTTCTTCGGATTATCCACTATTCCAGTACAAACTGCTATCACCTATGTTGTAAGAAATTGGGTTGATAAACACAATACTCTAATTGATTTATTCGTTGATGTTGACGGAAATATAAATACGAAGATTCTAGGAGATGCTGCTAAGTCAGTATTGAGAGAAAACGACGGTTTCAAAATAGGAAAAGTAAAATTCACTGAAGCCGATGTAGATGATTTATTTAGTACTTTCAATGACATCAAGTCTAGAAATTCATAATATAGATACCATCGGCATTTATTTGTCGGTGGTATTTTTGTTTTAATATACTTAATAAATCATGGAAAACGTTAGAGTAGACTCTCTCTTAGGAAACAAAAAAGTAATAGTTGGAAATCCCTATTCTGACATTGTATTAGAAACTCTAGGTAAAGTTTATGTAAAAACAGGAAATAATTTAAAGGTATTAAGTGATGTTTTAAAACTGCTTGAGCAATCCAATGAAAAGGACTCTACTGGAACTATTATAGTCGATAGCCAAAGCGCTATGGAAGAAATGGAATACCCAGGCGATGGAAAATTTATATTTAATACACTCACTAAGACTTTATATATATCCTACGATGAAAGATATGTTGCGTTAATAACAGCTGAAGACGGAGAAGGTTTTGACGAATATGTCAAAAAATCTGGGGACGTCATTACTGGAAGGTTAGAATTTACTACTAATGAAGCTCCACTAATTGTCGCTTCTTCAAAACTTGTTAAAAACTTTAATGCACAATATGTTGGCGGATATGCTGCTGATAAACTTGCCAAGAGATTAGAAGATGAATATATATATGGCAATTGGACATTTAAATCTTCTGGAACATCAGAAGATACTTGGCTATTTAAAAGAAATGTTAGATTCAATCAAGATTTAATAATAGATGGAAGTCTGTCTACTGCCCAATTTCAATCTGGATATGGAGGATGTGGGTGGAGATTAGATTCTACTACTAATACACTTACTATTGATTATCTTGTAGTTAGAAAAGCTATGAGAGTATATGAAATGGTAATAAATAAAATAACTGCAACCAATGGCTCTATATGGGTTACTAATGCTTCTAAAGCAGATAATGTATATTATCCAGTGGTGTGCAGCATTAACGATTTGGACGGAACTGCTGATTCTGGTAAATTGTGGGCATCTGATACTTACTATTTATTTACAGAAACATGGAGTTCTACTGGATATAAATTCTTTATATATATAACAGATTATTCTGCTTTAATAAATAATCCAGAATTTACTGGAAAAGAAATGTTACTAGATGAAGCTTTACTAACTAGAGAGGTGACTGAAAGTGACACATCTGATTTTATAGAACTAAGGAATAATGTTAAACTATTCTACGTTTACAGTAATGATTTTGCAAAGAATGTAGAATTTGAATATATAGAGAATATTTCTGATTACGAAGAGACTGGAGTTACTAAAACTATAAATATATATGACACCTACTATGGAAAGAATCTTAATGGAGATTTACTAAATAACAATTTCTATATCGTTGTTACAGATGATGAAGAATATCCATTATTAAAGCCCAATGACTTAGTAAGATGTCAAAAATGGTCTAACGGTAACATCAAATATTATGATGCCGTTGTGACTAATCAATTAGGAAGTTATTCCTATGTAATGCAAAAAGCAATATCTGTATTTGATAAATACACAGAAATAAATTATAACGAAGATGGTACTGTAGCTAGCATGACAGAAGAATACAATGACAAGCTTTACAGTATGACTAAAGATTCTGAATCAACAACCAATGTTGAGGACAGACTTGATGAAATTGCCATTGGTGACGATATAATACAAATGGGAAATTTAATTGACGTAAATAGACAAAATGCTATTTATTTAACGTCTACTGATGATTATTCTCCTTACATTGATATTATTTCTGAACTTACTAGACCGGACTACTCTGTTGTGTATAGGATTCCTAAATACATTACTGATAAAGACGGTAATGAGGTGAATTATGAAATGGTCAAGAAACTAGATTCAGAAGGAAATCCTATAATAGGAAGTGATGGTGAGCCAGTAATGGTAAAAAAATATCTTTATAAATATACCAAGACTTGTAAGGTAAGACTTGGAAACTTAGGAGGAATAAGAGACTCTACTTTCCCAGATAATAAACAGCCCAGAGGATACGGTTTATATGCCGACAATGTATTTCTTACTGGAGAGTTCTACTTAAATAATGGACAATCTGTAGTAGATTTTTCACAAGATGGAGTATTTCTTAAATATAAAGAAGCTGGATTATCTATTGCTGACGACCCAGAAACAGGTGACCCTATGATTTCTTTGGAAGCCAATAAAGTATGGATTGGAGACTCTAAAGGACAGATTGGGACTTTGTTTAAAGTAGAAGATGGTAAAGCATATATAAATACTGACTTTATTAAAGCTCAAAAGATTGAAGTTCAAGAAATATGGAATTATTCATTTGAAGAAGAAGTACTGTCTAAGTCTATACCTGAATACTCTTCATCTACTCCTACCCCTATCACCGTTCCTAGTTCTGGAGTAGCCCCGTTAAATCCTCCATTCTCCGTAGCTAGAGATTCGTGGGTAACTACAATGTCAGGGGGTTCTGGTGTATTTGTAGATAAGTCATTGTATCCTAACGCTGTCGGTTTTTTTGAGAGTATTAATGGGAACCAAGTACATATTATGTCTCCTATTACTAATCTTGAAACAGGAACTTCTGATGGGAAACTAACGAGTATAACCGTTGCATTCTCTGTTGGGGATTATCTTTTTGCTTATTCAGAATGGTTTAAAGTTTGGGTTTACTCAATTGATACAGAAACATTATTTGAAGTGCCCTATACACAAGAAGGGAGTGGTAGAGGAACATATATATATAAACTTACAGAAATTCCAACTGACGCAGCTACTAATAATATAGTAATAGGAGTTTCAATTGTTCCTACTTCTAACGCTCTTGAGATGCGCCAGCCTTTTACTAACATTTCTGCCACTGTAGAATATGTAGAAGGGATACTAAATTGGGCCCTATGGAAGAACGGTTCTGGTAGTTTAGGGAGAGAAAGTATTGTGTGGGATGAAACAGGATACCTTATAATGACAGGAACTTTTGAAACTAATCATAATGGGAGGAAGATTATATTTAGGTATAATGAAAAAACTGACAATCCAGAAATTGTGCTTAGTGAGAATGATTCTGATATAGTAAAAATGACATATGGGTCATATAAAGTGGGCGAAGAAACTTACTACTCAGGGTCGGTTACAGTAAGTACTTCGACAAACAGTGATGTATATTCCAGGCTAGACAGACTTGGACTTCATAATTACACCACTGACGGAAGCTCTGATGCTACTTCATCATTATTTACTGTTTATTCTAATTCTGGAAACAGAGCGATATTATATCCAAGTTCTTTAGAAATTCGTTATAATGATACTCAAAGTCTCTTAAAACCTGCTTCTTTAGCTTATGTCGGAACAGAGTCAATTTCTTTAGGACCCGAATTTCCACTTCCTATTATTCAGGGTCCTAACTATCCAAATTCGCTCACTGGTTCAGTGTATAGTGCCGATATTGGAGGAACATATGACTATATGATAATAAACAAAAACCAAATTCTTCGTAGAGTTAGAACAGTAGCGTGCCAGCAAACAGGAAGTTTCCCTGTATTCTTTTCTGTTACAAATGACTATTCTACGTGGTACGACTGTAACTGGACAGCTCGCTCATAAAAAATTAATATAAAATCAAGTATAATGAATTTAAACGTACAAGAAAGAATAGCTATTTTACAAATGCTTCCTCAAAATGGAAGTTTGTATGAAATGGTAGATATTATGGAAATTATTAAAAAGGTTAGAATAACATCAGAAGAAAAAGATGAACTTGAATATATGGAAGGAAAGGGAGTCATTTCATGGAATATAAATAAGGATTTGGGGAAAGAAGTTGAGTTTAAACACGATGAGATAGGCATACTTAAGTCTGCCGTTAAAAAACTTGATGAAGAAAAGAAGGTAAATGTATCAAATCTTGATATCTGCTTAAAAATAAATAACCTATGAAAATATTACTAGACAACGGTCACGGAGAGAATACTCCAGGAAAAAGAAGTCCGGATGGTAAACTTAGAGAGTATCTTTATGCAAGAGAGATAGCTTCTATGGTTTATGATGAACTTTATAATAGAGATTATGATGTTGAGCTTCTTGTTCCAGAAACTACTGATATTTCACTCTCTGAAAGATGCAAACGAGCTAATAAATTTGCTAAAGAATTAGGAAATAAGAATGTTCTATTAGTATCTATTCATTGCAATGCTGCTGGTAATGGCAATGCATGGATGGGAGCAAAGGGATGGAGTGTTTTCGTTTCTAACAATGCTTCAAGTAATAGCAAGTTGCTTGCTGATTGCTTGTATGATGCAGCTGAACAGCAGAAACTTAAGTTGAGAACTGAAAGACCTGGGCAAAAATATTGGCAACAAAGTCTTGCAATATGCAGAGATACTAACTGTCCTGCAGTCCTTACAGAGAATCTGTTCCAAGACAACAAAGAGGATGTAGAATTTCTTCTTTCTAAAGAAGGAAAGGAAGCTATTGCTAAACTTCATGTGGACGGAATCATCAGATACATTTCCAAAATTTCATAGGTTAAAGTTATTAAAAAATGTAAAATTAGAAAATTTTAGTATTTCACTTTATGTGGAATAAAAAAATGACTATATTTGCAAATAACTTTAAAAGAATGATATATGGAAAAGGGAATTGAGGATTTAGACTTTAACGAAGAAGATTACGGTATAGCACAGGAACCGTCGAACCCTAATGGTTACGTACCAGATTATGAATCATTAGAGCCAGAGAAACCTTGGATGGGGGATGAGAATCAACCACAGCCAGCAGATGGTACAAAACCAGAACCTGCTGCTGCACAAGAACCAGTACAAGAAGATGATATTATTATTTCTATGCTTAAACAAGTAGGTATCAAAGACCCTTCAAAAATTAAATTTGAAAATGATGAAGGCGAAATTGAAGAAGTTTCTTGGGATTCGCTAACAGCGGAAGAAAAATTAAATATTCTAGCCCCAGAATCTCCAGACCCTAACTATGGTCTTGAAGAACCTGAAATTAACTTTATTAATTTATTACGTGATGCTGGGATTACTCCAGAGGAATATATAAATTACCAAAAGGAACAGGCTATTGAAGAATATAAACAAGCATTAGAAGGTAATCCACAATATGAAGTTGAGAGGTTATCAGACGAAGACTTATATACTTTAGATTTACAGTCTAGAGTTCCAGATATGACTGATGAAGAAATAGCTGTAGCTTTAGAACATGAAAAATCTAATCCAGCACTTTTTGAAAAGAAAATGCAAGGAATTAGAGCTGAGTATAAAGCATTAGAAGATGAAAGAAGACAGAATGAAGAACTTCTCGACCAACAACAGAAACAAGAACAATTTGAAGCTTTCCAATCTGATGTACTCGAAGCTATTGAGTCTTTAGATGAAGTTGGAGGTGTAAAATTAAATTTGGACCAAGATGACATGGAAGAAGTTGCAAACTTCATATTATCGCTAGATTCGGCAGGAGTTAGTTACTTAGGAAAAGCATTAGACGACCCACAAACTTTAGCGAGAATGGCTTGGTTTGCGTTGAAGGGAGACGAAGCTTTCGAGACTATCACTGATTATTATGATAAGGAGATAGCAAAAGAAAGACGTTCAGCCTACGAAGCTGGATATGAAGATGCAAAGAAAGGACTTCAACCAAAAGGCAATAAGAAACCTACTGTCGTAGTTGCTCCAAAACCTGCATCTGAACCTAAACCAGAGGACGGAAATCCTCATGAAAAAACAATTAATGATATAGATTTTTAATTAAAAAAGTATGATAGTAGCGAATTTTGTATCAAACAGACCGACTATGTCGGAAACTAGAACTTATGAAGATTTCTATAAGTTTCTAGGAACTAGACCAACTAAATTAGGTGTTGTTTCAAGACTTTACCCAGAACTTACAGCTTCTTACCTAACAGAATCTCTAAGAAACATTTTCTACCAAGATGTTAAGTCTGGTAATAAATATCAAAGCATTGACTCAATGTACTTTGAATGGGAAGTTGAAACCAACTACATTAAGAGAGTTGAGTTTGCAGATGTACCAACAGAAGATGGAGCTAATGGCTCTGAAATTGTAATGGCTTTCAAAGAAAGATATTACGAAAAATATGACATCTTCAAGATTGATAAAACAATGCAGCAATGTATTGTAGTAAGCAGACCAGTTAGAAAAGCTGATAACTATTGGGAAGTAGTTGTTAGACTTATTGATAGTGACTATTCTAGCGTTCTTGATTTTAGTGGTTGCCAAGTAGGTGATACTACTAGATTCCAATCTAACGCAATGCCTGAAATGCACGAAGAAGGATATGTTAAATATCAATCTAACATTGAAAAACACAGAAACTTCATTACAACTCACAGATGTGATGATAGCTATTCTGCACTTTATGCAGCTCATGAAAACGTATTCATCAGTATTGCAGAAGGAAAAGACACTGGTAGCTTAAAAGAAACATTATATAAGATGGACAAGAAAGAAAAAGTTCTTCTTGATAACTTCTTATATGTAAGAAATAACGGTCTATTATTCAACAAATGTAATGTTGACGTAAATGGTAAGCCGACTATTGTTGACCCAGATACTCAAAGACCAATCTACATTGGTGACGGTATCATCCCACAAGTAGAAAGATTCGCATCTAAATATGCGTTTGCAAAACTTTCTATTGACGTATTCCAAACTGTAATTGCTACAATGAATGAAAAAGCAACACAGCCAACTGGAAACAAATACGTATTTATTTGCAATGAAAGAATGTGGTTCTTAGTTCAGAACGTTCTTGGAGATTTCTTAGCTAAATATAAGACTATTGGTACTTATCTATGGTCTAAAGCAGCTAATGATTATATCAAAGTTGGTGCTGCATTTGACAGCTATACATTCGGTGGAAACACTATCTCCTTCAAAGTTGATAGAACATTCTCTAGAGAATACGGTATGGAAAAAGCATATTGCTTATGCTTAGACTTAACTGCTGACTCTACTGGAAATGAACCTCCAATCCAAATGTTCACACTGAAAGGTGGAGACTTCATCACTAATAAATATCCAGGTGTAGGTGGATTAGACGGATTAAGTTCAGGAATTGTATCAAGTCCTGTTGCTGCTTCTAAGCTAATCAACTGGGGATATTCTGGTGTTGGTGTGTTCAACCCATACAGAAGCTTCATTTTAAGAGAACTTTAATAAATAGTCAAGATATAGTAAGGGAGTTGAAATAGCACTCCCTTACATTTTTTATATATTATAAAACCTTATGAATTAATATGAGTACTGATAATGCTAACAAACTAATGCAAAGTCCTGCTGAAAATTTTATCATCCTTAGAAGTGTATATGGTAAAGTAGGCATGAAATATTACATCCAACCTAGTAAAGACCCAAGAACTGGACAATATCCACCTTGTGTAAAACCTGTGAATAGTGTTGGGGACATGATTCTCTCTGACCCAGAGAGAAATAGTGGTAAAATCTTTATTAAAGAAACAGAAACTTTCGTTATTGAAGATGGTACTACATTCGATTTAAACAATCCTTATGACGCTGCTAAATGGGAAGCAATCAAGAATTGTATTTTTATTGCCCAATCAAGAGATAGTAAGGACTCTAAAGGTGTAAACCTAATTGATGGTCCGGGTGTTAAAGGAACACTTCGTCCAAGACAAGGAATTGCTGAAATCTATATCGAAAGACCTGGATATGAAGCTGCTAAGAGAGTATCTAAGAAAAAGAAAATTCACGATGCTGGAACTTACATTCTTGACGACCCAAGAGGAGACGAAGGAAGAGTACAAATGGCAAGATTACTTGGAAAACACATGCGTAATGTTTCAAGTGCAGACGTTACTGACTTCCTACTAAGTATTGCTGAAAAAGACCCTGATAGAATCATTAACCTTTACACAGGAGATGATATTAATATCAGACTTCTATTTATGGATGCAAAAGACAAACACGTTATTATAGTTAAACAAAAACTATATATGTACGGAGATAGCGTTTGTTTGGGAGCTACTGATGATGCAGCTATTACTTGGATGAAAGACCCAAGAAATAGAAAAGTGCTCGAATTAATTAAGAAGGATACATATCCTGACTTATATGAAGACTTTGGTGAGGATGAAACTGGTGAAGATACAGCTCAAGAATTTGCAGCTTTATCAGCACCTAAGACTCCTACAAAACTAAAGAAATAAAATAACAAAATAATTCTACTATGACAGCAAGACAGGCATGGGAATACATGTTAATTGAGATTAATAAAGTTACCGCCGCCACTATGCTGATAGAGGATTTCAATCATCTGATTACTAGAGGTATATACCAATTTCTCAATAAGAGATATGTTATGTACGATATGAATCAGCAAACTTCTGATGATTTAAGGGTATTGAAGGCTTCGGCAATATTGACACCGGAGCTTCCATATTCTGATTTAGCTTTAGAGGGAGAAGACTTAGAGATGATTTCACAACTATGTGGAGCTTCTTATGAAGTAACTCTTCCAAGTGACTACTTTCATATGTTGGGATGTATTTGCCAATATGAGAATGTAAATCCTAAAAAAGGCTGTACAGGAAAATCCAAGTATGTTACATTTCCAGCAAGGAGATTAACCGCTGATATGGAACCTCAAATCATCAATAACTCTTACTTTAAGCCATCTTATAAGACTCCATATTACTATATAAACAACATTAATACTTCAACAGAAGTTCCAACTTATCCTTATAAAGACAATCGTGGGACTGATATGAATGGAACTTATAAAGTAACCTCACTTTTAGGAGATGCAGAAGGAGACAACAGCAATTTTCCTAGAACTATAACAATAGGAGGTGAGTCTGTAAGTACAGTTGATAGAGAAATTGCTGTTAGATATGGAAATGCTTCTACAGTAAGAATGGAAATAAAATGCGGACAGTCTACCGACTACGAACTTAGAAAGGTTCGAATAGACTACATTAAAGTGCCTCAAACGATTCTACTTACTAAAGAGCAATTAGACCTCACAGAGGACACTTCACAAATATTAGAATTTCCAGATTACATATGCTTAGAGATTCTCAAAGAGTTGGTTAATATTGTATTGGAGAACTCCGGTGACCCTAGAATACAAACATATAATCCAGTTAATCCGCCACTAGCACCTCCAACTCAGCTGCTGGCACAAACTAAAAAATAAATTAAAGTATGTTTCAATTTACGACAACAACCTTAATCAATGACGCTCTAGATTATACTACTAAATTACCAAGATGGGTTGCAAAAGGCGAAACTCTTCAAATCAAAAGAGTTGGAACTTTCAAGAAAGCTAACGTCACTGCAATGTATAAAAGAGCGTATTCTGCTCCTGTTTTAGCAAAGGCTGTTTTAGATATGACTACTATTACTCAAGCATCTGGAGTATTCAGAATCGCTATGTATATTAGACTATCTGGAAATCAGAACTCTTACTATTCAAATGACTTTGTATTCAAAGGTAAACCTTTATACATTGAGTTTGAAAAGAAAACTGGGGATGCAGCAACTCAATTGGCAACTAAAGTTGCAAATCAAATTAAGAAATATCAACGTGCTTACGACTTCAAACATTTCAATGTTTCAGTAAGTGGTAATAACTTAATTATCGAAGCTGTTGACGAGTATCAAAGATTCACTAGAATGGATATTGAATACTTTGACCCAGATTTAAGAGAAATTGCATGTACTTGTGCAGAAGGTGCATTTGCTGTAATTGCATCTGCAAAAGAAGCTGGTGCAAAAGAAGCTGGTGCAGAAGGATTTGATAGTAAGAATATCCTAACTCAAGGAAGAGAAGGATTCGGAACTTATCAAAACATCATTAAAGACCTTAGAATCCCTACTCTAGATGTAAGAAGATTCGAAGCTCCGTTACAAGACGAAGTTCCTATCATCAATGGTAAGTATAGTCAATATACTATCTATTACAGAACAGAAAGAGGACTCATGGGTGGAGCTGCTGTTGGACAGCAAGTAGTATCTCAAACTACTCATGTATTCTATGTACATGATTCTGTAGCTGCTAAATTTGAAGCTGCATTGGCAACTTTAGGAACAGTAACAGAAGAAAAGAAACCTATCGTAATTACAGGTGGGGTTACAGATACTACTGACATGGTAAAAGCAGGAACTAAGAAAGAACTTACTCCAACTATTGATGGTGGAAGTACAGTAGCTTACGTTTCAGCTACAACAACAGCAGATTGGCTAACAGTTACTCCGGGAACTACTAAAGTAGGTTTCACAGGAACAAGTAATGATTCTGGTGCTGCAAGAAGCGCAAAAGCAACTGTAACAGTATCAGCTAAAAACGGAGTTAGTGCTTCTAAAGAAATCACTATCACTCAGTTAAATGCCTAATAACTAATCTTTATATTTAAAGGCGGCGTCCGTTAGAGGTCGTCGCCTTTATTTGTTTTAGCCCTATGATATACAACAAATTAGCATCAGCAATATATAATGATATAGTATCAGGTTTACGTGGAATGCATGGAACAGCTACTATGTCTATTGAACAATTAGAAGACGACATAATAGATGAAAGATTGCAGATAATTAAGGAATATTCACTAAAGGGAATTCTTCCAAAGAACGATTTACTCTTATCATTAAATTGTATAGATGTAGATTGTAAATCATTAGAAAGATGTAATTGTGGAACAACTGGAGAAACACCAGTAGCTCATTTTGAAATTCCACAGCTTCTTAATGACTATGGAGAATTAGCTATTGATTATATAGGTAGCACAGACAGGCTACTTCCATTTATATATTATACTTCCTCATCTGCATGGATGTATCATCAATACAGAAAAAGAGGAAGAAATAAACCCTATGTTTACATAGATGTAACTCCGAATGAAAATAATATGTACGATTGCTTTATCTTTAATGCTCCACTTATTAAGCAAGTAAGCGTTGTGGCAATCTTTAAAGACCCACGACAGCTAGAGAATTTTGGCTGCTGTGATTTAGAAGGAATCGATAACTTTACATTTATTAATACGGAAATAAAGAAAAGATTGACGGAGAAGAAATTACGTTATTACAGACAATTGGCTGCTCCAATATTACCTAATGACCAAACACCTGCATAATGGTAAATTTTCATCAAGCAATGTTCCAAGCAAATTTATTATATGGAGTAGAAATGCTCCCTCAAGACTTTGAGGAATTTGGTTTAATAGCTTGGAACTTAATAGGAAATAAAAATGTAAGATTATATAGATATTGTACTAAGATAGAATGTCCAGATTATACAGTGGAACTTCCCTGTAATTGTGACATTATCGAAGCAGTTACTTATGCTTCAGAAGATTGGAAGTATGTGACTAACTATTCTCCTAATGGAGATTACACTTCCCAATTTGTAGAGAATTACATAGAGGGAAGGAAAATGTATGAAGACCCTTTATATATGAGTGGCAAATATGCGAAGTTTGAAAGAGTGGGAGACACTCTTTACTTTGATAAAAACTATGGAACTGTATATATTCTTTATAAAGGAGTTATACTAGATGATGAAGGTCTTCCTATGTTATCAGAAAAAGAAAGTTTAGCTATTGCAACATTTGTTGCTTATAGAAAGAAATATAAAGAAGGATTAATGACTAACAATGCAAATATCCTTCAAACAGCACAATTAATGCTACAAGATTGGCTTAAGTATTGTGATGCCGCTAGAGTTCCAGAATATCTAAATCAAAACGAGATGAATGATATACTGGATGCTAAAACAAATTGGAATAGAAAAAGACATAATTTCTCATATAAACCTGTTTAACAATTATGAACTATGCTACTGGATGTGCGTTCAACATGGACGAAATGTTTATGAATTTTCCATACGATAAGTTGGAAATGTCATGTGAAGATTGTAAGAAAATAAATAAAGACCCCCACAGGGATGTATTAGTAAAGAAAATATTTAGAGAGTGTGTAAAGGAAGTATTAAATGACATTGTTGATAATAATGTTACTTTTATACTTCCTACACATGGAAGATTTGCAGAAATGCATGTTAAAAGAACATACGGAGAAGACTTTAAAAGGGCAAGAAGAAGCGGTAAATGGAGAGATGTTGATTTTTTATCATCTGGATTCTCTGGAAACGAAATAGTTCTCAATATAAAAAGTGGAAACTTTATAAAGTCTAAGACTGTGTATGTTGATAAAAATATAAAGAACAAGATTACAGAGAATACTAATAAAGGTAAACAATACTGTTAAATTATGCAACTGAAAGAAATTAAAGATTACTACGAATCACTTTGTGAAAAGTTTCCAGATGTTCCAGAAAAGGACATTAAAAGAATTTTGAACTATGGTTGGAAATCACTATATTTGCATAATCTTTACGGTGGAGATACTTTAATAACTGATGATTCGTTGTGGTGCTATATAGGAACACTTAGAAGGGATTCTGTAAAACACTTTGAATACTACATCAAGAAATTAACTGTAAAGCTGCGGGTTCTCTACAAGCGCAAGAATATACAATGGGATGGATATTACTATTTCGCACTTACCGATTCTCAATATGAAGATTTTCTCAAACAACACAATACCAAAGGAAGGAAAAAGAAAATATTTAACTATGGGAATCAAATTCTCTATCAGATACTCGATGAGTGTAAGATAAGAGAATATAACAGAAGGTATATATTCAGAGTTCCTTTTATTACTCTTGTAGGAAATGTTGCTTATAGGGAAAACTTCACATCTAAGGATGCAGAGTTAATTATAACTAGAGAACCATTAAAATTTAAAGATATATTAACATACAATAATAATTATGAATTTTTGTAAGCATGAGTAAACAGGAAACAGTTAATACGTTTGATGGTGGTTTAATTATGGATTTAAATCCAATAGTTACTCCAAACAACGTTCTTACTAATGCTCTGAACGCAACTTCGATTACCTACGATGGAAATGAGTTTGTGTTACAGAATGATATGGGTAATGGAGAAGTTCATACTGCCAGACTCGATAAAGGATATATTCCTATTGGAATGAAAGAACATGGAGGAATTATATATGTGGCTGCATATAACCCTATTACTAAGAAGGGGCAAATCGGTTCATTTCCTTCACCACAACAATTATATAGTGACTCTGACTTATCTACATCTCCTGTAGACATAAACTTTAATCAATTTGTTACTATCAGAACAGTTGAGGGTGTACAAGTTCCATTCATCATTAGTGAATATAGAAAACAGAAATTATTTCAAGAAAATAATTCAGAGGAAGCAAAGACTTTCCACCCAGGAGATAAATTTATACTTACTGCTGAAAGCATAAGTAACGCTATTAAACAGGCTATTAAAGATGGAGCTGTGAGTCTTAGACTTGGAGTAATAAATAGCTCTGGTAATATAGATTATGTAGATGAATCTACACTAAGATTATATGATAATGGTCTATGGATATATGAGACTGATAATACAGAAGAAGCTTTAACTGATAATAGTCTGGTTCAAGTATTCTCTGCAAAATCATCTGGAGTACTAGTATTAGTAGTTGAGTTAAAGACTTTTAGCAAATTCAACTTGATTAGAAAATACAAATATGATGAAGATACTAAATTAATAAGTGTTGTACTGACTGGAGAAATGGATGGAGATTCTCCTCTTTTTCAAGGAAAGACAAATGTTGATTCTAATGTAAGTCTTTACGGAAGTACTACACGTAATAGTACTAAACTTTATCAAACACTTACTATATCTCAAAATAATGCCTCTGATATGGGCAAAGTTGATTACAGCATTATGCCAGTTTCAGTTTATGGTGTATTGGAGAGAATGGTGAAAAATGGAACAATTGATTTCAGTAAAATTCGGCCCAATAAGGAGGACTTTAATGAATGGAGATTTTTTGTTTCAGATAATTACGTAAAAATTGGTTGGGGATACGATTACTATAACATGAATGAAGATGAGGGAGTAGAAAAAATGGTGTTTAGATTTATAGATATAAATATACATCCTGACGACCCCTCTACCTATAATTCCGGATTTTATTATGAAATATCTAAGGAATACTACAATGGTTCATTTGAAGAAATTATTCCTTTTGATAGCTTAAGAAAGAACTGGTTATACGTTGTTAGAATTGATAAATATGTTGCAGGGGTGTCTTCTGTAGTTGCATATAGACTATTATATACCGGAACACTATTTAATGAATATTATAACGGAAATAATAAAGACTTTAATTTCTTACAAATTCCTAAGCAACAACTTTCAGTTGAAACTCCAGTAAGTGTTGAAATTGAATCATCTAAAGAAGAAATTTATTTAAAGAAAAAGGAAAATTCTGCTTCTTTCCCAACAGGTTATACTTTAATAGAAAATATTACTCCAGGAGATTATCTTACTTATAAATCATCTCTTGATGGTAGTACTGCAGGAGATGAATATACAACTAAAAAGAAGGGAACATATAAGATTAACGCGTCTCCTGAATTAGCATATAAATATGATTCTAAAAGATTTGCAGGATTCCCAGAAGAACTTACTTTAGAGAAATATTATGGTTCATCTCCTAAAGTTAGTTCAGGAACATGGGAAGAGACTCCAGTTTATAGTGCTGATAGTAGTCTCATTCCAAATGTTACTACTGACAATGCATTTATAAGTTCTTCATACAATTCATCTAAGAAAGCTATTGAAGTAAATCTATCTACAACTAGAACAGCATATTCTATATCTGGAAATATGGAATCGAAAACCTTAGATAATTACGCATTACTTCCATTATACTCTTCTGATATGAGAGCATCTGATAGAGAAAGAATTTTCTCATTTAAGGAAAGTAATGGAGTATTAACAGCAACTTCAGGAGATGAGGATTGTATATGTTATAATTCTAAGTTTTACAAAGACCAAAGCCATACAGGAGGACTTAATAAAGGAACCAGTACAGGAAGCTATGACGATGATGGATTGCAAACTGCCTTAAATAGCATGGGTAATGGAACCGTAGGAATATTTGGAGGTCACGATAAGGACCACGCATCTCTACACTATGGTCGTAGTAGAATAAGCAGAAATGGATGGTGGTCTAGGGATAATGAAGTTGATGATGAAGACAATTTCTTATTAGCTACATGGATGGACACAAACGGTTCACATTGGGTAATAAATTTAGGTTCTAGAAAGACTGAAACATCAGATGTGAACTCTGCAACTGATATTATTAGACTTCCAGAAATGCTAAAGTGTATCATGAGTCAAATTTGTACAGTAAGAAGAAGTAATGTTACTAAATTCTTTGCTGGGCCAAGCTCGGAAGCATTAGTATACCATTTACAATTTGAAACTCACTACAAAGGAAAAATAGAAGTAACTTCTCCTGGAGATACTGCAGTTAACTTCTATTTGGGGGACACAAACTCACAAGGAAATCTTGTAAGTATTAAGGAGCATATTCAATGGTGGCAATCTAAACTGGGAGATAAATTAGTTGATTTTATTCCTGAGTTTTACGTTTACAAACCTACCGAAGCCGATATAGATATCCCGTTTGGGAAGACCTTAAGAATAGACAATGACATAAACATATTAGGAGGATACACTAATGCATATTCATATTTTAGTACTGGAAATACTGATACTACCGCTGATAAAGGAAAAATATATATTGCCAGTACAACAGATGCAGCTTTAAATGCTGATGGTTCTGTTAAAAATATTGAGTGGGATAGTAATGGTTCAGTTGTTCCTGCAAGTAATCAGAGAAACATTAGAATTTGGGGAAATAGAACGATTTCTTTACCAGAAGATATTAATAATATATTTGTTAATGAATATTCTATTACAGGAAGTGAATCTGAATTAAACAGAATACTTATAAATCCAAGTAAGGGAAATCCTTCTATAATTGGAACATGGACTAAAGGAAAAAAAGATGGGCACGCTCCAGATATGAAGAGTGCCGTTTACTTTGGAGGAAATACAAATATATATCAACCATATAATTAACAATGGATTTTATATCACTAAATAATGAAGCTGTAAGCATCTCTCAAGGTGCAATACAGCTTCAACAAAAGGGAGCATTAGTTTATGAATACAATCCTTTAAAAGTATTAAGACTAGGAGAAGACCTTATAGAGAGCGATAAAGTTACATATCCAAAAGGAAGTCTTGTCGACCTAGATACTGAACTTCTTCCGTTTGATTTAAATCATCCTGTGGATATTATTCCCCAACAATCTTATGACGGTTCTGTAAACCTTATTCTTAATGATGGAAATAGTTTTCCTAAACTAATAAATACGAGATTTTCTTCTACTGGAATGAACACATATCAAATAGTAGATAGAAGCGGAGATAATGATACTAATATATACGATGAAAGCTCTTTTGATTCTGATGTTTCTTTATATAAGAAGTTAAACACTATTCCCAGATTGATGTTTACGGGTTTAGGAACAAGTGGTAATCTTAGAGTTGGAAACTATGTATTCTATTTTAAGTTGTCCGATTCAGACGGAAACGAGTCTGATTTTATAGCAGAATCTGGAATTGTAACCTGCCATATTGGAAATATTAATGACCCATTCTCTATACAGGGTGGAATTAGAGACGAAAATAGTTATAAGTCAGTGTCTTTTATTCTGACAGATATAGATTCTTCTTATAACAATGTTGTTGTGTATTATACAAGAAGTACATCGGATGCAAATGCAAATGAAACTGTAACATCGTTTAAGATAGACAAGAACTTTGCTGTATATAACAATATTGCGAGGGTAAATATCAATGGATTTGAAAATGTTACTCAAGTCAGTTTAAATGACATAAATATGCAATATAATGTAGTGGATAGTGCAAATGCGCAAACTGCCTGTCAAAATATGCTATTTATGGGTAATGTAAATAATCCAGATATAGAATACAAGGAACTGTCTGATTTATCTTTAAGATTCTTGCCACACCTTAATTTAAAAAACAATATAGGATGGGTAAATGAGAAATACGAGGATTCTACAGGACAGTATGAATATTATAACGTTCAGAACATTTATCACAAGTTGGGATATTGGAACGAAGAAATTTATAGATTTGGAATAGTCTATATACTCAATGATTTCACTCTTTCTCCTGTATTTAATGTTCGTGGAATATCTGATTTAGTTGAAAATGTTTCTTATACCAAGTATAAGGTTTATAAAAATCCAGTAGACCCAAATTCAAGTATAGAGAAAATTAAGGCAAATAGAGAGTATATTCCTACCAATAAAGACTCCTATAAGCTCGACAATCAGAATGAAAACTCGAAAGGAGTAGTGAGGATTAACTACTCTGGAAATCAGCTACAAAGCTCTGGAATTGTGCCAATCGGCATAGACTTTAAAATTGATAAAGAAGCTCTGGCTTTACTGAAGAGGTTCACTAAAGGATTCTTCTTTGTAAGACAGAAAAGGATTCCAACTACTTTATGTCAAGCTGTAACTATCGGACTTGAATCAACTAGTCATTTACCAGTACTTCCTGTAAATAATGGATATTTGGTAGAAAGGTTTATTGATGATGATGGAGTATTAACTAATGACTTTAGTAGAAGATACAAAACAATCTCTTCAGACTATGTATCTGAAGGCTATGCTGCTCTATGTCCAGAATTTGAATTAAGACAACCGTATTTCAATCAGTTATTTACTGGAACAGAATTTGAGGTATCAATGGCTAAGTCGCAGTTTAGAACTAATAGATTTAATAATCTAGCTCTACATTATTATAATCTTGACTATACTACTAACAGTTCAGTAGGAAGTGAAATATATAATATTACAGCTATTACTGACAATATTAAACTTCTTAAAGGTAAGAAGGAAGTATTTTCTTCTAGGGCTGGAGAAGCTGAAGAACAGTGGCGAGTATCATATTATGAATATAAAAACAAGTCCAAAAATGCTAGAAACCTATTAAGAGGAGCATGGGGGCCATTTTTAGGAATTGAGGGCTATAATACAAACAAAATGTCCTTAATTAATATAAAGATTCCTAGCTACAATGAAAATTCTATTGACGATTATTTCTCTATACGTTTTGAAGATTCTTCTTCTTTCTATGCAATTTGTGATAGAACTCTATGGGAAGATGTAGATGAATCGAAAGAGATGGCAGAAGTATCTGGAATATTCCGAGGAGACTGTTTTATAGGTAATTATACACACAGGATGTGTAGAAATTTTCAAGACCCTTCTTCTCCTATAAATGATGATATAGTAGATGCAATGTCTTGGAAAGATAATTATGACCCTGACAATCAAGAAAGTTTCTCTAAAATAAACAGAGGAGATGTCAACGCCATAACTTTAGGACACTGGGCAACAATAAAGGTTTGCAGTAATATAAATATTTCTATGAGATGTTTAGATAAGTCCTATAGCTCCGAAGAAGGATTAACTGGTAAACCAAGAGGTTTCTATCCATTACAAGCAATGAGCACTGGAGGAGAATCCAAAATACCAGAATCGTTTGTTGTAAATGATGGAATAAATTCTACTACTTCTGATAAATATAACTTTGAATTACCAGATGTTCCTGCAATAAAGAATCATTTTGGAGTTCGGATTATGTATTCGGATATTAATATAAATGATTCCTTCAAAAATGGATACAGAGTATTTAGACTTACTAATTATAGAGATTATCCTCTTACGTATGGAAATATAATCAAATTAGTTGAACTTTTTGGCAATATACTTTGTGTTTTTGAGCACGGGGTAGCTTTGATTCCAGTGAACGAAAGAGTAGAATCTGGAGGTGGAGCAGGTGGAAGTGTCTTCATAAACACCTCTAACGTGCTGCCAGAGAACCCGAGAGTACTCTCGGATACATTCGGTACCCAGTGGGCCGAAAGTGTCATCAAGACCCCATATTTTGTTTATGGAGTGGACACAGTTGGTAAGAAGATTTGGAGGACTAATGGAGAAACATTCGAAGTAATATCTGATTTCAAAGTACAAAAATTCCTAAATGATAATATTTCATTGACAGAAAAAGAGATGACCCCAATCATTGGGATAAGGAATGTAAAAACTCATTACAATAGATTTAAACAAGATGTAATGTTCACTTTTTATGATGATATTAATACTATCGAAGAAAAAGTATGGAATCTATGTTATAATGAGGTTCTACAGAAATTTGTTACTTTCTATTCTTGGGTCCCTTCTTATTCTGAAAATATTGATAACATATTCTTTACTTTCGATAGAGATACTTCTAAGGCTATTGCAAAATTAACTAAAGATTATCCTTTAATAACTTTATCAGAAGGAAACTTAATTTCTCCTCCGGTATCTACACAACTTGGAAATTTAAGATTAAATATGGCTTTAGAAGAATATTTAGTCGATTATTATCTGGCGGATGATAGATTAAGGAATCAGTATTTCATAAGTACTTCTGGAGAAGTTTCCATATCGGAAGCATTAAAGAATAATACATTGTGGTCTTTCCCAGTTAAGGCAGAGGTATATCACCATTTAAGTACTTCTGAAGGTAACTCGAAGGTAATTGATAAAATTGTATATTCTACAATAACTGTTGCTACTCAAGAATATTATGATACTTTAACTACATCTTTCTGGAAACATGGAAAGGCTGGATTAATGGAGACTAAAGAACCACTTCGTCAAACTTACTGGTATGGTAAACAACATCCATTTGAATTTGAAGTAGTAATTGTCGATAATCCATCTGTTCATAAACTGTTCGAAAACTTGGTTTTATTATCAAATAATGTTGCACCAGAATCATTCCATTATGAAATAACTGGAGATGTCTATGATTTTGCTGACGACAAAGAAAATATGTATTTTAGACAAGAAGCTACCAAAGACCTTTATCAATATAATGGTTCTGACATATTATATGATAGTGAATATCTAAAAATACAGCCTAAACAGCGTGATATTCTAGGCTCTAAATCTTTATATAAAGACAGGTCTACAATGTTTCCTTTATACTATACTAGGGTAGATACTATAAATGAAATCGAGGATTACTACCAGGCAGCAACATCTCCTCACAAGGATTATCAAAGTTTGTCTGGTTCTGAAATTGTTTATGATAAAAGATATGATTCTTATCATATAGTTACACATGTTAAAGGATGTCCATTTAAGGGAATGTATAAACAAAGATGTAAGGAATCTGACCCAGGAGCTATAATTGATGATTCAGTTCCATATCCTTATGTATGGGCACAGTATGGAAGACTTAGAGGAAATATGGACTTTATTGAAGATAATTGGTATATACAAATTCCTCCAATAAATTTCTATCAGAAAAATGAATTACAGTGGAAAGTTGGAAAAGAAGGAGCTTGGTATCCACCTCTTAATTTGACTAATAATCCTTTACCTAATGATATGTCAGTTTTAGAAATAAAGACTGAAAATGATATTCCTAAAGAGCTGGTTAAGTTGGGATATGGGGTTAATGCAGATTCTTTCGACACAACTAAATGGGAAACTATTAGTAATCATAGAAAAGAATCCAAGATAAAGGATAAGGTCATGAAAGTAAAAATTAGATACACTGGCGATAAACTAGTATATGTAACAGCATTAAAAACAATATATAATATAAGTTACGCATGAGAAAATATGATATAGGAGGAATAACTTTACCACCATTACCGGCAGCTATTCCTCCTCAATTCAGTATCACCAATAAAGTAGGGCCTTCAAAACTCCCCTCTATGGACTTTTCCTCTTCTACTAAAGCTAAGGGAGGATTTTTCAAAGGAATGGGTGGTATGGGCTCCTTAGGCAATATGGCTAGCACAGTAAGTAGTCTAATTCCTCAAACAGAGCAATCTGGACTTACTGCTGGGCTTAATGCCGGTTATGATGCAGCTGCTAATGCAGTTAGTGCCATTCCTGGAGTTGGAACAATTATTGGTGGAGCAATGAAGATAGGGGGAATGTTATCAGACGGATTAACTGCTCTTGGAGTAGGAACTGACCAAATGACTACTACTGATAAAATTCTAGATAGTAAATTCATGAAATTAACTCCAATAGGTCTCATTAATTCCTTTGGAGCTAAAAAAGCTGATACTATCGTAAAAGATAATGATGCTTTTGAACAAGTAGGTTCTTCTTACGGAGGAACTACTGATGTAGTTGATAATGCTTTAGAAAAGAGTGGAAAGAAATATGGGCTACTAAGTGGAAAAGGTAGAAATAAAGCTAATAGGGAAATTGCTAGAGCTAAGCTCCAACAAACTAAAATGGGAAATATAGCTGATGAGGCAAGAGATGCTTTCTCTAACCAATCAGCATCACTTAGTATGATAAATAATAGAAATTTATTAGGCATGACAGGAGGTTATCAACAAAGAGGTTCTTATATCGGAAGAAATGGATTAAAACTTCCATCTGCTGAAGAGATGCAAAGAGCTGTTGAGACTGTTGCAAGAATTAGACAGCAAAAGAAAGAAGCTCCTAAAACTATAGAAGAGTTTAAAGAAGGAGGAAAAATGAATGTAATTCCAGAGGGAGCTTTACATGCTCATAAACACCACATGGATGTTGATGGGATTACACCTAAAGGAATTGCAGTAGTAACTCAAGAAGAAGGCGGAGTAGTTCAGCACGCAGAAATTGAAAGGAATGAAATTATCTTTACTAAAGAGGTAACAGAAGAATTGGAACGTCTTTATAAAGATGGTAGTGATGAAGCTGCAATACAGGCTGGAAAGTTAATTGCAAAGCAAATAATTGAAAATACTCAAGATAACACAGGATTAATCTCGGAGGTACAAGTATGAAAATAGAAATAGGAGATAAAGAATATAACGTAGAGGTTGCAAGAACCGAAGAAGAAAAGATTAAAGGTTTGCAAGAAAAGGAATCTTTAGGAGAAAATGAGGGAATGTTATTTATATATGACGAACCTCAAGAATTAGCCTTTTGGATGAAAGATACTGCAATTCCTTTAGATATAGTATTTATTGATGAAGATGGGGAAGTAATCTCTGTTCAACAAGGTCAGCCCTACGATGAAACTTTATTAGAAGAAGATGGAGTTATGTATGTTCTCGAGGTTAATCAAAACTCTGGTATTCAACCTGGAGATGAACTTGATATAGAAGAGGACGATGATAACAAACAGCCAGTTATGAAAGTGCTAGCTCCAGACGGTTCCACCCAAATGGAACTTGAAGGTGGAGAAAGAATTTTTAGTAGAAAAAATACTAAAACACTTATCAAAATGGCCAAACGAGCATATTCTTCGGAATTAGATAAGGATTATAAAGCCTTAGGAAAGAAGGTTTTTAAATACTTACATATACAAGATACAAATACTCCAGAATACGTAGATACTCCAAAGAGTAAAGAAGATTAATTATTTTAAATGAACTAAATGTATAAATACTAAATTAATGGATTATTATTTTGATATGTCCATAAATATTGCTAATTTTGTCAAGTATTTAAGTATTTAACGTTAAAACTAAAGAATTATGAAATTAGAACCTAAAGTAAAGAAATTTCAGGAAGGTGGAGCAGCTCCAGCACCTGCTGCTGAACCAATGCCAGCTGAACAAGGTGCAGCACCAGAACAAGGCGGGGGAGGAGATGAACAATTAATGCAATTAGCTCAAATGGCTGCAGAAGCACTTCAAAGTGGTGATTGTAATACAGCCTTTGCTATGTGTGAAGGATTCATGGGACTTATCCAACAAGCATCTCAAGGACAAGGCGGAGAAGCAGCTCCTCAAGGTGAACCAGTCTACAGAAGAGGTGGAACCTTAGTCAGAAGAGTATAAAAGTAGAAGTTAGAAAGGAGTGTACAAGATTTATGTATGCTCCTTTTTTATTATAAATGTAAAACACATGTCACAGGCGATTAAAAAATTAGAAGGCGGTGGAAGTGTCTCACAAACTGAACAGAAACCAAAAGAAGAAACTCCTCAAGTAAGAACATTTAGACTTGGAGAGAGAGAAATTGAAGCAAACTCTCTATTGAGAAATGCAGACTCCAATGTAGAATCATATCTTGAAAGTACAGGTTGGAGTTCAAAGAAGAAAAATGCGTTTAGAGAAACCTACAGTAAGTACTTACAAGGAATAAACTCTGGAACAATTTCCTCTAGAGATGTAGGAAGAAATTGGATTGACTCTACTGGACAATTAGCAAATACTTCTGGAAAAGGGTTTGATGCTAATGGAGCCGTGGCACATTACTTAGACTCAATAGCAGATGCTATTCCAGATTATGTAAAAGAAGAGAAAGTTCAACCTACAGCTACTAAAAAATCTCTTAATTTTGGCGCAGGATTAAATCAATCTCTTCTGGATAAATTCTTCGGAGGAAATAGATATAATCAATCCGTTTGGTATAGTAGAGATACTTTAGATGAAACTACAAAAAAGAGAGGTGTAGCTAATAGATTAAAAGATTTTTCTGGACAATTTAGTGCTTATGCTGATTCATTGTTAAATGACCCAGAGTTTGATACTAAATACGATTTATCTAATACAGCCTTTAAAAATAAAGATGAGTTTAGAAATAGAATTGAGAGAGCAAAAGCAGTTCTATCAAATGATAAACTTGAAGATGAAGATTGGAGAGCTTTATCAGAACTTGGAATAAATGTTGAAGGATATAGAGACTGGTTCGGAGATACTGATATTCAAGCAGGGGCTCAACCAGAGGTTAAAAAAGATAATTTTAAAGGAACTCCATTGGAGGATTTATCAAAAGTAAATACTAAACTTACTGATGCAGGATATTTAGCAAGAACCGATGATAAAGGAAATGTATTCTATTTAAATCCAGACGGTACAGAAATTAAAAACGGAGTTATTGGAAAAGCATTTAATCCTAAGACCGATTCTTTAGCAGGCTGGTTTAGAGTAAATGGAAACATTTATAATCCAAGTGAATATGCTAATTGGAGTCCAGAAGTAAAGAACGCTTATAATATTATCCTTAATGAACAGGATGATAAAAATATATATGATGACCCTATTTATGGGGAACTTAAAGATAAATATGGATATTCTCATGTAGCAGATGCTTCTCTATTCTTCGATAATTTCAATGGAGAATTAGTAAAAGCATATACGAGACCTACTGTTGAAAATCCTACTGGTTCTAAATCTCAATACTTCCTCAATAAAAATGGTAAATTTACTCCTGTAAATGTTACCTATAATGATATTTTAGGAGAATGGGTTGCTAATGATAATGGCACAACCATTAGACTAGGAAAACAAAGAGAAGCTGGAACACAGCCAATTTCTGGAAGTGATGCAAAAGTAGGATTTAATAAAGTAAGACAATATACCTTTAGTGGTAAAGATGCCTACACACAAGACAATATTTTAGGTTTATTAAGAAGACTTGGGGATAATCCTAATCTTGCCAATGATGCAAGGTATAGAAGTTTTATTCAAGGATTATTCTTGCCAGGAAGACTTGATTCAATGAAATCAGAAGAGGGAATACCTCTAACTGACCTTATTAAAGAAGGAAGAATTGACTTTAGACTACTTCCAAATGAGACTAAGAGAGGATTAAGAATCCTTAGAGACAGTCAAGGTAGAGTTACTAACCTTACATTTGATACAGGCGATGGACCTCACAGTTCAGGTTCTCCATTAGGTGGAACAGGTTGGAAAGGATTTAAACCTATCAAAACAGACTATAATGCATCTCCTTTGAAAAGGAAAGAGGGAGGAATCATTAAAGCACAATGGGGAGTAAGTACTGATTACATAGTGGACAGACGTAAGCCCGCAGCAGAGCTTAATGAAGAAGAGAAGAAATTAAATAAAAAAGCTACTGATAGTTATGATAAGACTCAATCAATAAAGTTTGATAATAAAGACTTGACTGATGCAGGTGGTATTATTAAAACTTCCGATAGAGTGAAAATGGGAGCAGCTATGGCTGACCTATTAAGTGCTGGACTTGGATTTGTTCCTGGGGCTAACATTGCTTCTGCGGGTATTGGAGCTGCCAGTTCACTTGCTGAATTTGGTGCAGATGCTTCTGATGGACTTGAATGGGGTGATGTTGGAAACTTAGCCCTTAATTTGGGAATGGATGCAGTATCATTAATTCCTGCAATGAAAAGTATTAAAGCAGCTAAAGCTATGGGTAAATTAGCTAAGTTTGTTCCTCTTATAGCAACAGCTATTGGAGCAAGTTCGCTGTTCAATGACCAAGAAAGAGAATCTCTTACATCATCATTGAAGAAAGTAACTAGTGGCAATATAAAGGATTTAAGTACTGACGACTTTAAAAATCTAGCTACTATTTCAAGAGTTGTATTAGGTGGTAAAAACTTCTTAAAGTCTCGAGATGGCAAAATAATGTCAAGACTTAGAGGAACGAAGAGAGCTCCATCTACTAAACAAGAAATATCTGTAGTTGTTAAAGGAAGAGAAAATCCTATTAAAGTCCAAGTAAACAATACAGATATTGAGGGAAAGGATGCAAACTATATACAAGACTTAGCTAAGAAGAAGGCTAAGAAAATACTAGCTAATGAAGGCTTAGTTGAAAAGAATATTCCTGATGATGCTTTATCGGTAGAAACCAAAGGTACTGATAAATGGTATAAGGGAAGTTTCTTAAACAAGAAGAGAGTTCCAACAAAGAAAGTGCCGGGATTTGAATATTCTAAGCCTAATTGGGCACAAAGACATTTAGTTCCCCAATCTTCAGAAACTCCTAAGAACTTTGGACAATTCTGGGGAATGAGAGGTATTAATCCTAATGGAAGACTTGGTTGGTTATCTGATACTCGTTGGTTAGAAGGAACTACTCCAAGAGGTGAAGTTAAGATGCTTGTTGGCAAACCAAATGCTGAAATAAAAGGAAATCTTTTAAATCCAAGTCAAAGAAGACAAAGACTTCAAAATAAGGGATTGACAACTGAAGAACTGAACAAAAGAGGAATATATAAGCAAGGTGGAATTATTAAAGCTCAAGGTGGAAAGAAAATCTCTAATGTAGTTAGTAATGCTAGTTGGGGAACTGATATTTATGGAACAGAAGGATTTAATAACTGGTTAAATAGTTATAATCTAAAGAACTATCAAGACTTTAATAATTTACAGAAATCCTATTATGGAAATCTTACTGCTTCTGGATATAAACCTGGAACTTCTCCAGTAAGTTATAATCAGGGAGTTTATGACAGACAAACTGCCTTTAATAAAGTAGCTCCCGGAGTTAATGCAGCTATTGAAGGTCTTGCTAAAACTGGTAAGATTACAAGAGCTGGAGTATCAGGAGACAATGCAACAAGTAACTTTACTGATGGATATTTTGGAGGACAAGAATATTTAAGACATGGTGGAATGAGAGGAGTTACCTCTGATGAACAACTTAAAGCTATAAATGCTTTAGCAAATAAGAAAGGTCTTGAATATTACATTGATGATGCAACTGGTATGGCTATGCTAAGACCTAGTACTTTACAAGCCCCGATTGCTCCTAAGTTTAATACTCAAACCATTGATACATCTAAAGCTGTTATAAATCCCACTACTGGAAAGGTAAGTGGACTTCCTAATGTTGGAGGAGCTGCCCCTACAAGAGCTAATCCTTCTGAAACAAGAGGAACTACATCAGGAGGTGGAATTAGACAAATTTTAGGTAACTTAGACCCTACTGCATTTATCCAAGCTGGAAGAATGATGGGAAATATCTGGAACAATAACAGAGTTGCAGCTAAGACTAAAGAAGGTTTAAAACCATTACTTCTTGATACTTACGAAACTCCGAGACAAATAGTAGGAGATTTAGCTACTAGACAGGCATACAATAATCAAGCAGCTCAATTGGAAAGTTTAGCTGCAAGACCAAGAACATCTGATGCTTCTTTACAATTAGCAGGAGAATTAGAAGCTAATTCAAGAGCTAATCAATTAAGAACTGAAGGAGCTTTAGCTGATAATGATATGATTCGTAGAACAGGTGAAGCAGCTTGGCAAAATAATGCAGAGGCAGTTGCAAGAAGAAATGAAGTTGCTAATAGAAATAGGGCTTCTATGCTTGGAATCGATAAAGCTAAAAAGGATATTGATGCAGCTAAGATGTCAGCTAATTGGACTTCTGTTGAAAACTTTATGAAAGAAAGAGAGTACAAGGCAGCAATGGATAGAGATAGACAAAGACAATTTAATCTTAATGTTGGAATGGGAGATATTCAAGCCGGAACAGAAGCCAGATTGAAACCACTAAGAGACTACTTAGAACAACAAAGTTTAAAAGGAGTTGATATTAGTACTCTTCCACAATACAAACAATACTCTGACCTTATTGAGAGTCTAGGACGTGAAAATGTTCAAGCACAAAATCAATTATATTCAGATGTGTATGGGTTAAGAATGCCTAGAGGACGTTGGTCACCAGTTATTAGAAAAAGAGGAGGACAATTAACTTATGCTGAACGTTCAAAACTTCAAGCACAAAAAGATACTTCTAAAGCTAAGACTGAAAATGCTAAACTCTTTCAAAAGAATATAGAAAAAACAATAGATACAAATATAAAAATGATTAATAATCTATCATCAGTATCTAAACAACTTATAATTAAGTCAATGACATGAAAGTAGAACCGATAGTAAAGATGCAGAGTGGGGGTGGTATGCCCCCATTCACTTATTATACACCACTTGGGATGCAAGACACTACAAATGCAGGTGCGGCAGAACAACCTCAAGCTGTACAGCCAAGTACCAAAGAAGAGGGAATCACTGATAAGGATTTACTTAAAATGGTAGATAATATTGATGGATTACCAAGTGACACTAATGAGATAATTAAAAACTTAAGTTGGCTTTATAAACAAGACAATCTATTTAGTAAGGGGAAAATTAATTCTTCTTCAATATCTTCAAGATACCTTCAAGCATTAAGGCAAATTAAAAATGCTAACTTTAATAAAAAAGAATACGATTCTGCATTAGAAACTGTTAAAGCTAATGGGGGATTAAATGAGGTTGCTATTACAACTACTGGAAATGTGGTTGTTCAAGATACAGAGGGAGATATTAAACAAGTATCTACTGATGAGTATTTAAACAATAGAGATAAATACTTTGCTCTTAAAAATTCTGACTTGCTTTATATAAGAGCCCACTCTGATGAAATGGCTAATAAGAATGATATATTTAATACAGTTAGAAATGGTATTGGCATATCAGCTATTAACAAGATAATTCAAGGAGCAATGGGTAAGTTGGGAACTATGTCTATATCTAAAGAAGGTTACTCTTATAAAAAAGAGGGGAACATTATACAAGGTATGGAATATATAAACAACATTGTAAATGAAGGGGCTGACCTTTCAGATATGGGCTTAGACGGAGTTTACAAAACTGGACTCTTAAATAAGAATCAATATCAGGCTGCAAAAGCAGCAGTTCAATATATTTACGATACATTAGACCCAAATGCTATTACTTTATTAGAGGTTAAATCTGGAAATACAGAGAATCCTAAGAAAGGGGCATTAGATTTAATAACTCAACTAATAGCGTCTCAATTAGATACTACTATTGAAACTACACAAAACTACGAAGAGAAACTTACTGGAACTATTAGTGGTACAGGAGATGGTGGAAGTGGTTCGAGAAATGATTTAAAACAACTTGATGCAATTGTAAATGGTCAATCTACTGTACAGAGAGACTATACTTTGAATCCTCATTCCAATTATCAATATACTACATCAGCTAATTGGTGGGCAGAACCCCAAGATGTTAAAACAGGAGAAGGATTGGGAATGAACACTCTCGATACAATATTGAAGAGTGCAGGTTATGGTTCAGCAGTTTTACAAAACTCTATTTACTTTGGTGACAATAAAGTAGGCCCAACTCAATTCAGTAAACTTGTATATGACCCATCAGAAGGAGTTGCACAAGTATGGTTACCTTATACTAATACACCAAATGGTGGAATTGCTCCCAATCTTGGAATTATTAGTATTATAGAAAAAGTTGAGGATGATTTAAGAAGAAAAGGTAATGTGTCTGATGTAGAAAGAAGACAAGCTTATGAAGCAGCAGGAATAGGTCCATTTTGGGATGCCATGCAGAATCCACAGTCTGCTTATAAAAGAGGATTACTAAGACCATTCATAGCAATGACAGGAGTTGCTTCTGATGATGAACAGAGCGGAATAGTAAACGAAAATGAGAGTGTTGATAAACTTAGCAGAGACGAAAGAAAACACTGGAAGGATGCTGCTATGAAAATTATAAATGACCCTGCCAGAAATGGTAACAAGAAAGGAGATTATGACTTCGATTCTTGGAAGGAATGGGAAATATTTGGAAATGTTTCAGATATGTATAGAGGAACTATTTATATGCCAATGTCTGGTGACTATGTAAGTTCAGCAGCTAAAACTGGTAATATTAATCTTCCTAAATCTACATTTGATGCTAACAGGCTAATTAGAGAAGGTCAAATTGCTAATAACAGAAGACCTCTAGTAAAAACAAATTTTGATTAGAATATGGAAAATGTACAACAAAACGATTGGTTTGCAACGATACTATACAATCCAGACAAAGACTTTAAAAACTTTAAAGAAGCTGGATTAGATGCAGCTAATACAGGTTTAAAAGATAGAGAATCATATAAAGATATACAGGCAGTGCAAGACCAATTCAAGGATGCTGAAGGTAATTTTGATGAAAAATTATATAATCAGTTCTATGATAGCGCTGTAAGAACATATAATACTTTTGTACAAGGAAACATTGAAGATACATTCCTTCGTAATATGGTTAAAAGCCCGTTAGATATTTTATCTGACAGAAGTACTCCATCTCAAAAACCTTTGTTTATTGTACAAAAAGTATCTAATCCTACTCTTAAATCACAAGGTATTAATAGCTTATTTGGAGAAGGTAAAGCTCTTAGGTCTTACAGAGAAGCAGCTCAAACTCAAAGAGTTGTAGACTATAAAACTGGAAAAGAGCTTGACTGGACTCCAGACGATGATGATAAGAGTGGATTCTTCGATTTCATGTTTATAGAACCATTAGTAGAAGCTAAGTGGGAAGAAGATGGATATCACAAAGACGAATATGGTAGAGACATCAAGCACTTTGCGGGAGACTATAAACTTAATGCAAATGGTATGCCATATTATGAAACTCTAGGAGATAGAGATGCAGCTAATAAGAGTTTCTTGCACTGGACTGATACATTAACCACTACTGGCTCTAAATGGGATAAATATAATTTCTTAGCTTCTGACGGAATTGATAAGAGCGTGGCAGGAACTACTGCAAAAATGATTGCCACTATTGCCCCATTATTTATTCCTTATGTAGGACAGGCTTATGGTATTGCTACTGCATCTGCATATTTCGGTCAAGCATTGGCAGTATTTGGTAAGACTGTAATTGATGCTATCGGAGATGATACTGCTTCTAAAAAGCCAGGTCTATGGCAGTTCCTTAATAAAATTGACTCTTCAGTTAGAAAGTTTGATTCATCTGTAAGTGACGCAGGAAATCAAGGAATGTTCAATTATGAACAATTTGCAAACTTAGTAACTGATGTAGTAGGTCAACTTTATCAACAAAGAAGTATTGCTAAAATCCCACAATGGATTGGATGGGATGCTAGAAGTGCTAAGAACTCTAAAGCCTTTGTAGAAGCACATAATGCTGATTATTTAAAGAAATATGGAAAAACTCTACGTCAAGCTATTAAAGACGGAGATGTTGCTTCTGATTATACTAAGTTAGTAGGAAATGACCTATTAAATGCCATTACAGCTAAACAAGGAGCTATTAATAATTTTGCTAAAAATGGCTCTCAATTCTACATGGCTATGACTCAATCTAAAGACATGTATGACACCTTTAAAGAAAATGGGTTTAGTGATGTCACTACTGCCATTGGTATGGGTGCTGCATTATATGGATTTAGTAAGCTGTTTAATTCCTCTCTTGGAGAAGTGGCTCTTAGTGGTTTAGGTCTTGATGATTTAAAACAAGCTAATAAGAGACTTATTAGAGAGTTTACCAAAGAGATGAAACCTCAACTTGAATTAGTTGAAAAAACATCCTCTAACATTACTAACTCCGGAAAAATTAAATGGATTAAAAATCTAGGTGAGAAATTCAAAGGCTTTTATGAAAAACATTTAGTAAATGACCCAGAGGGCTGGATTGCCAATTCTGTTAAGGAATCTATTGAAGAAGTATCAGAAGAAGCATTGCAGGATGTAATATTCGAAAGTAGCAATGTAATTGATTGGACATTTAACAAACTTGGATGGACTCAAAAAAGAGGTAACTATGAGTTTACTCAAAGTAATCCTTTAGAAAGATACTTAATGTCAGCTCTTGGGGGTGCTGTGGGTGGAGCTATCTTCCCTGCTATTACTAAAATGGAAAATATCAGAGACGGAGTTCCTAATATCCAAAAGAATATTCCTGAAAATCTAGCCATAGATATTGCAACTATGATTAGAAACAATGGAGTTCAGAAATCAGTAGACTTATTAAAGAAGAGTATTGATAAGGGAGAAGTAGGTTCTACTACTCTTTCTATGAACTTATCTACTAATACAACTGATGATGGACAAGTATATTATGAGCCAGCTAAGAAAAGAGAAGACAGTCAGAATAATATATTAGGCAATATTCTTATTAATTATCTATATGCAGTTGATTCTGTAATTAATAATGAAGGATATAATCTAAAGGATGATGAAGTTGTTAATAACTCTCTGATGAAAGATTTCAGATTGAAACAACTTGCCGATACTGGTGTAGGAGAAGAAATCCTATACGACTTCCAACAACAATTACAAGGTCTTATTACTGCTGCAATAGAAATGAAGAGTAACCCTCAAGACTCTGAAATGGGTAAGATTAAGCAAAGATATGATGAATATAAACAGAGAGTAGATGATACTCTATCTGGAAAAAGAGCTGGAGAATATGCTGAAATGATGGCATATAAATTAAATAGAGGTTTAATGTCTCCATTTGCAGCTCCTGATATCTATGCTTATTCAAGATATGTAAGAGGTATTAACTACGCTACTGCAACAGAACAGCAAAAGAAAGACCTAGAAGCTGACTACGAGAAATATACTCAATCAGACCAAAAAGAAAAAATAAACCTTGGTTATGAAATATTTAAGAACTTAAAAGCTGAAACAGCTGAACCTATTCTTAGATATAGAGACTCTCAAATGTATAAATATAAGTCTCAATTATATGATGTAATATCTAAACTTAATGATTCTCAAAACATTTCTAAACTTAGTGATACAGAAATTGCTGAATATAAGGAAGAAGTAAGAAATGGAAGAAGTGATGACCAAATCATTGCTGATGCAGAACTTAATCCAGAAGAGAATGTATATAGTGCTCAACAAAAAGCAAAGATAGTTGATTCTTATCTGGAGAGAGAAATCTGGAACGCAGACCCAGGAAGTGATAAGAAACGTCCTAAACCCTTCGGTAAAGCATACGTTCAGAACCTAAAAAATATGTTAGAGAATATGAGACAACATATGAGTATAGGTATTGACCCAATACTTAATCAAAGAAGAACTGGAGAGTTACAAGTCTTATTTGAATCAATAAACAATATAGTTCAATCTACTGGCTTTATTGATGCAGAGACTAAGGGAATGATTGATACAGTTAAACAAAGCTATAATAGATTTAGCCCTGAAAGCTTTGTAAATAGACTTACAATGTTCATGGACCCATTCAAAGGATTTACTTTTGAAGACTCTTATTATAATGATATTCTTACTAGTAATTCTACTTACTTAGGTAAGATAGATGAAGTAGACCCTGCCATAGTTGAAGAACTTGGAGACTCTAAAGGAGAATATGTATTTGAGGACGAAGAAGGACATTATGCTCTAACTCAAAATGAAATGCAGAATGTGTTCATGGATATGTTTACCACAGAGTTTACTGGAGCTAATTCAGAAGAATTGCTTGGTGGAATCCTAACTGATGGAAATATAAATGAAAATTCTTTAAATTCATCATTTAAAAAGAATCCAGACTTCTCTGTATTTAATAAACAGTTACTTGAGTATCTAAATTTAGATGCTGACAGAATTGGCTTATTAGGTGAAATTGATAAAATATCCACTGCTGCTATGCAGGAGAATCCTGTATGGGATATGTTAGGAAGACTATCTACTAACCTTATTGGTGAAGATGTATTCAAACTATTAAAGGCAGAAGAAGGAGACTACAAGAGTACAGCTTCTTTATATGACTATGTGATTAGTAACGAGCTTACTAGAGAGCAACTTGAAACTGCAAATACTGCAACTCAAATATTAAGTCACTCTATTATTCCGTATCTTACTGGAAATGAGGGAGTATTTAATATGATTGATATCGCTAATCAATATAAGAGAAACATGGGAGCTCAAGAAGATGTTCCTTTGACTCAAGAAGAAGCTCAAACTATTCAAACTGAACTATATAATATTCAGCAAAGGATTGCATGGTTACTTGCAGTTAATGATATGAATAGTGGTAGTAAGACTGTTGATAGTAGTAAAACTATGGGCAGATTAAATAGTATGTTTGCACTTATTTTAAGTGGAAACACTGCCGATTCTACCCTGTCAAGACTAAAGAACCTAAGCTATACTGATGCTGATGAAAATGAACAAACATTCATTGAAGAAGACCTATTAACTGGTGATGAACTTGTTAAATTGCAAGAAATTATTGCTAATGGTAAGAATGACGAAGAATCGTTAAGATTCTCCAATGAAGTATTATTAAGAGTTAGTAAGGCTTTATACGATAAGTTCTCTGGACTTACATCTGAACAAAAAGAAGAAATTATAGGTAAAATAGCTGGAACTGATATTATTGATTATAATGATTATGGTGCTTCCAAACTCAAGAGAAATAGCACATATCAAGATATTAAAGGTATTGACCTTGCTACTTACTTACTAAGTACTCTGGCAGTTAATCCAGAAGAAATGCAGAGTGTGCTAAGAAAGGCTATTATTAGTAATCCTTCTCATGCTCCATTTTATAATCAGATGTTCAGTGTTCAAGAAATGTTTGCTTTATATAAGAATCCTGTATTATTTAATAAATTCTTACAGAAGACTTATGAGTTTAAGCCAATTCAAAATAAAGAGTTCTATACAAAGAATACCTTTACAAAGAACATTATTACTGTATTAGGAGGAGCTGGGACAGGTAAATCAACTGGTGTTGCTAAGGTAGCTTACAACATGATAAAGATTGATAATCCTGATGCTACTGTAATGGTATCTGGGCCTAAAGCTGACGTAGGAGAAAGACTTGCTGCTACATTAGGAATTGATAAAAGCTATGATAGACTTCAATTATGGCAAGCATTACTTACCGAATCTGGTTGGGAAAAAGTAAAGAAAGCAATTTCTGAATTTAGAAATCCACCGGAAGAAAAGGGAGAAACTCCTTATTTGGTAGATGGAAATCCTGAAATATATAATCAAGACTTCTTGACAGAAGAGGATGTAAATATTGCAGCTTTACCTGATGTGTTATTTGTTGATGAGTTTACTCACTTTTCTGGTATAGAAATGCAGATGCTTTCTAGCTTAAGCAAGTTTACTGATAAGGATATGATTATATATGCTCTTGGGGATAATAAACAAGAAGGAGTAATCAATCCAAGAAATGGAGAAGAACTTGATTTAACTGGAATGTATTTTGGAACCCCTGTACTTACTTCAAGTATTAGAGCTAACAATGTTCATAAGAAAGACAATCTAGATAAAGTATCTTCAATATTATCAGAACTTATTGATAAAGAACAAGACAGTCAACTTAATGGAACTCAATTGAACATTAAATCTATAATGAGGGACATTAGAAGTAAGTCTTTATTAAAGTACTATGAACTTAGAACTGATAAAGAAATAATTCTTCATGGAGATAAATTAGTTGATGAAAGCGAGTTGAATGTTGATTACATACAAGGGCTTATTAATAATCTGAAAGAAGGAGAAAGAATTGCCTTAATCACTGACAATGTTCTCTCTGACTTTAGAAAAGATGTATTCCATCAATTTGAAGAAAAATATCCTGAACAAGTAGTAGTAAGAGACTCGAGAGACGTTCAAGGTTCTGAATTTAAATATACTATTGTTGATGTTAATTGGACTGATACGACTAATCAGAATACTTTCATTAAGGATTTAAAATACTTCTATACTTTAATGAGTCGTTCGGCTGATGGTAACTTAATAGTTAAGAAAAACTATAACATGGTTGCTAAATCAGATAGAACTTCTACAACAAGTACTTCTGAACTTAAGGCTGATGATATTGACGGATATAAGAAGTTAATTCTTAGTGTTTTAAAGGATGTTAAGCCAGATACAGAGGAAGTTCCAGTGGCTACAACAGAAGGAGAAGAGGAGGGGGAAACAGTCCCGGCTACTCCAAAAGAAATTCCTGCAACTGACGGTAACACTGGGGAAGAAACATCCAATGAGAATAAAGGTCTTTATGATACTTCTAAGGATGATGAAGCTGCTGCAGAGGTAATGAAAAGAAATGTTTTTGAAGAAAATGATTTACCTAAGGCACTGAAAGAAATCGAACAGAAGATGGATGAAGAAACTACTGGTGACCCAAATGCTGACATTAAGGCAAGAACAATGTCTATGGGAAGCTACTATAACCACCTTGCTCTTAATATAAACGAGGATGGAATTATTCAACCTTATAAATCTACTAATGGAATTGATGAAGACTTATCAGGATTCTCAAATCTAATAAGTGGAAAAACTATTGAGGACATAAGAGACATTAATTTAGAGTCCGGACAAGGTATTGATTTACTTTCTTCATTAGCTTACATGAGGTCTTTATTTAAGAGGCCAGCATCTGAATTAAAAGACATAGTAAGAACTAAGTTATCATCAGCTGGTTCTGAACAATATAAAGCTCTTAGACCATTTATTGAATTATACTTTAATGGTAAATTATCTGAAGATAAATTTAGGAGTTTCAAAGCAGCTATTGCAAAGGGTAATTGGCTACTTAAATTAACTAAATATAAACCTGGATATGATAAGGCTTATAATGTAGAAAATCTTAAAGAGCTTAAACAGGATGAGCTATTCGGAAGAATAGTATTCCAATTAAAGACTAAAGATGGATATTTAGACATCACTCTAGGAAGTACTACTGCCATTGATAAGATTATACAAAATTCAGGTAATACAGAACTTGTAGACATCTTAAATGATAGAGCAACTCTTAATTCCAAAATAGACCAAAAAGGACAAGTATATTTCAGACTTACTGACTTTAAAGCTAAAAAGAAAGGAATTTCTTTTGGTAATAAAATCTTTAAGAATAAGAATTATAACAAGTTAGATATGGTCAGACAAAAGTACAACAGGGGTAAAACTCTTGGCCAAACTATGAGAGAGCATCCAGAAATATTGTTCAGTGATATTTATATGGATGGTGCTGTTGAACTTGACGGAAAGGCTAAGAGAGTTGTTAAGGGATATCCTACAGTCTTTATGAGTGATGATTTATGGAATGTTACTACTTCAGAATTACTTGATAGACACTTACAGAAAATGCAGTATTTAGGAACTGATGAAACTGCACCTTTCTTTGAAGTAACAAAAGGACATTTAAATCTTAGAGGACTTTCTCTGATTGACTTTATGAAAGAATGGGGAAGACTTGAAGGAGAAGGTGGAGGAAAAATCTATGGTGCTAAAGAGTTCTTCATGCTGGCTAGACCAGTGGAAGCTGCTAGATTCTTATACAGTATGTTAAGACTTAAAGAAGCAACAGTCCAAGATATTGAGCTTTATAATCAAGGAGTTGAAACCTTTAATAATAATCTGCTTCCGTCAGAAGAAGACCTTAAAAAGGATAAAATTGCTGTTGACCCCACTGGTGACGGAATTAAGGTAAGCGAATCTTCTCTTAATGAAGTAAAGGCCAAAATTACTAATATGCTGAATGATTTAAAAAATTCATTCCCTAGCTTGGTAATGGGTAGACTTAAACCAGTTAAAACTACTAAAGCAGCTGGACAAGTTGAGGCTCAAGACAGTAACACCCAATATTCTGTAAAGAATACATCTTACTATATGCGTATGGCTATTTCTCCGTCAGAACAGTTCGAAATGCTAAGAGATTTTGGAGTTCTTCCAGAGTATGACCCAAGTGGACCTTCAAATTATATTGTAAAGACTTTACAGAATTTATCTAAGACTAATTCTAACTTAACAACTTTATTGGAGAAATTAGTAAATCCAGATGATGATATTTACAGTTCTCCAGATATAGACCCACAAATAACTAAAAATGCTGAATCAAAGAATCGTGCAATTCAAACCTTTTTAAGGATTCAACAATCTATACAAGGCTACGAAGCACCTTCAACAGCTGCGATACTCCCATTAATTAAGAGAGGAGTTATGGCTGGATTTACAGCAAGTACTAACGTTATTCGTCACTTATTCTACAATACTATATCAGAATATGGTCCAGGTGATTTTGCTACATTCAAGCAAGCTATCGACTACGGAAACTTGTACAAATATGGAGTATGGACTAACGGTATAGATACTGCAAGAAATGACAATGTACAATTTGGATACTATATATCTGCTTTAGGTCAACAACAAGTATACTTCGATGGACCTATTCAGACTCCGAATTATTATATTGATTATAATGCAGTAGAAACTGACCAAGAATTTGAAGTAAATCAACCTACTCAAGTTGTACCGGTACAAGGTCCGCCAGTTGTAGAAGAGGCTCCTGTAGTAGAACAAATTAGTGATAAAATGAAGTTACTTAACGCACAACAAGATTTGATTGCAAATATTTTGAGTTCTGTGGAAAATAATGTAACTTTGCAAAAGGATGAAATTAAAAGGATGCTAGAGACAATAGACATTACTAAGTTCAACTTAAATGGTGAAACTGTTGAAGATAGAATCCAATCGTTCAATGCTCAATATATAAGTAAGGTACGTGATAAATTAGCAAGTCTGCCAAGGAGACTATATACGAACAGCAGCGATGTTGCGACAATAACTCCTGAATATCTTATTGATAAAAACAATAATATTATTCCAGACCCTAATGCAATTGTTTCGTTTGCCGAACATATAAATGAAAATGAGTTACTGAAAAATACAGAAATAAATACTGTAACCCTTGAAGATAGTGATATAAAACTAAATGCAGAAGAACAGACCTTTACTATAAGAGTAAATGGAAATGATTATGTATTTGGGTTTGAGGAAAATGAAGCCATTCTAAAGGATATACGTCCTTTACCTCAAGACGAAAATCCTCAAATTAAGTTTGTAGAAGAATTTAATAAGGGAGTGCAATCATTAATATCTTCTTTAGGTAAGAATGAAGATATCACTAAAATGACTAAACCTAAATTGATGATTTATAATAAAGGAAAGGCAATTGCTAATCTACTTTCTACATTAGACATCAATACAATAGCTGAAGAATTGTTTAATCCAGATGCTGATGTTTCAGAGGTGATTGACAAATATGCTCCAGCAGAAGCTGATAAAAATGCTACTGAAGGAGTGAAGAGTAAGCTAAATACTATTAGGGACTCAATAAGAAAGAATAACGAAGGAAAACCAAACTGCTAAAATGATTAAATGTAGAATTATTCCCGAATTAGTGGAAATCTGGTCAGCTTATGATACAGCCGCTGAAAATTTCCCTGACACATTAGAACCAGATTCAGTTGAAGGTAGGAGAGAGATAATCTCTTCTGCCTTAAACTATATAAAAGATAATGGAGTAGTTCCATCACAGCAAAGTCTAGGTATGCTCCAAAATGAATTGATTAGATATGATAGAGACAATTACGAGGGCTTATTTGGCTTTGCCACAAATGAAAAAGAAACTAGGGACTTAATAGAACAAAATTGGGATATTGTATCAATAGATGAAGATGCTAAGAATATAGCACCAGAAGCTAACGATTTTCCACAAGCTCCCATACCCTCTATTAGCGAAGGATTAGATTCTATATTTGATAATATCAATGACCAATCAAGATTTGTTAGACATTTTCAAAATGAATTAACAAGATTTGCCTTCGTAAACTATAATCTCAATAAACTTATATCTACTAATAGAGATTTAAATGATTCTATTAGAATGTATAAGAATCAAATCTTCCAAGAACTTGCAAAGGAAATAGGAAGCCCTGTTACTCAAATGTATGCAGGAAGAGAATTTCAATTAGAAGCCTATAACAATCTTATTAGAGATGCAAGAATATACTTCTTTGAAGATGTAAAAGACGGAGTATTTGTATCAACTGACCAAGACAGAATCAATGCATATAATAAATATGTAATGCTTACTAACTTTGATGGGTTCTTATTGCGTTATAGTAAGAATATTATTCAGGTAGCAAGAGGATTCGTAGGAGGACATATAGACCCTAAAGCTGGATATAAATACACCTTTAACTTAGGAAAGCATATTAAACAGGATTATAATAATGAACTCCAAGATATTAACGAGCACGTTAATGGAGCTGTTCAGATGTTTGTTAACTCTATACCTATGGTAGATGAACATAATAATCCTACTGGACAATATGTTGAATTTAAAACATTCAACTCACTTACTAGAATCTTTAGAAATATTTCTGAAAATAACCCAGGTATTACTAGAGAAATAAGAAACAATCCAAGAGAAGCTATTAAGGAAATTATTAATATTGCATACAATAATAGTAAAACATACTTTAAAGGAAATGATGCAACATTATATCCAACCTTTAGAAGTGTAAGACGTGCAGTATTTGATGTGACAAATCCTTCTAGCTTAGCTTCTTTAGAAAGTAGTATAACTAGTCCAGACCAAATGAACTTATTTTCAATGGTATTGAACCATATTAATAAGACATCCCCTGTAAGTTATCTACAATACAAATATAATCCAGAGACAGGTAAATACGTAGTAAGTTACTTAGACAGTGAAGCAATCTCTCAAAAGAGAACTGACTTAGAAAAGCACTTAATGATTCAAAGTACTTATGATAATTTCTCTGATATATTCTCTAAACACTCAATTGCTCCAGTTGAAGATGCTGATGGAGTTGTAAGTAATATTACCTTTAATATTGGGGGAGCACATTATAATTACAACTTATCAAATAAAGCTCTTACTAAGAATGGAACTATTGTTCAAGACTACCTATCTGAATTACTAAGTAATAGAAGTGGTTGGGGACAATTCTTCTCGGATGTTATGAGAAAACCTATTGATGTGACATTTATTGAAACGGCAACAGAGGTTAATGATGCGGAAGACTTAAAAGGATTCTTAAATGTGGCTATGGCTACTATTGTTAATGCTGATGCTAAAGATGCTGCGGTTAAAGCAGGAGAAACTTTAAAGGATGTTGTTTCTACTAGATATTCAAGAATAGTTCCAGAGGATAGTAAAGCTTCAACATATTATGATAGAAGACTTGACTCTTTAAGAATTGGTGGTGTACTTGATGGACTTAGAGGATTGATTGCTTTAAGTAGAACTATTGCTGCAAATAATAGAGACACCACAAAGAGCTATGTAGAAAATGCTGATGGGAATAACCTCCCAAAGTATCGTTTGACTAGTGCTGGTAATGATGATGCTTATATATTAAATGATATAAGAAGCGTTGCCAATTTTAATCCTAAAAATCCAATGAATAGTAACTTGTTTATTAGTACTGATGGACTATTAACAGGAACAGCTTTAAAGACTGACTTTACTAATTCAGAGGGAACTTCAAAGAATATCTTCAAAATGCAAGCAAATGAGTTATTGTATTCTCAATTTGTATTTGACTATTTACAAACCAGAGATAAAAACTCTGCAAATAGACAGTCAAATGAGCTTGCAGGAATTGTTGCAATTCAGCCAACTACATATTCTGATAAATCAAATATTTGGGTAAAACTAGTCGATTTATATAAAACTCTATCCTTTAAAGACATATATGGAAATAATCTGTTTGAAGGTAAGTCTTTGTCTGATTTAACAGTCAATGAAATAAATCAATTAAGATTCTCTACATTACATGGAATGTATCAAGGTCTTGCAAATCAGCTTGTTGAGGATTACAAGCTATTATTTACTGCATCTAATGGAGTATTTATAAATGAACTTGGAGAATATGATGAGACTGATTATAAGCAATTAAGTCCAGAAGTTAGAGCTTTAATGGAGAAAAGAACTCAATATATAGGTGATGAAGGAAGTTATGAATATTATGGCTTTAAAGAAGACCTAACTGTTGAAGATTTCATTCCCCTATTATCTAAACTGGATACAGATACAATCCATAACGCTATCTATATGTTGCAGTCTCAAGGAACAGATATTACTGTTCTCCCAGAAGTACATTATATTCAAACAAAAAAGGGATTAGCATTTAATACTACTTTACTTGAGAATATAAGAAATTATTCTTTAAAGAATAAGGATAATCAATCTACTCTGGATAATATCAGTGATAGCTATTGGACTAAGAAAAGAGAAGAGGACAAATTATATGCTCTAACTCTTAAGATGAGTGATGTAAAGTTCGATTTATATGATGAATTTGGTAAGGAAATTACTACTCTTACTGAAAACATTGATAGAACAGCTTCTCAAAAAGACTTTGTTGATAGACTTACTCCTAAAGCTAAGCAAGAACTATATAATAAATTACATATAGAGTCTGATGAAAAGGCAACTTACGAAAATATCTGGATTGATAACAGAACACAAAGACTAAATAATTACTATATTCTTAAAAAGAATGGAAGTAAATATGACATAGTTGAAGATGTAGACTTTATGAAAGTTGCAGGAAATACAGACTACGAAGTAGTACTTAATCCTGACCTCGACCTTTATAAATCTATTGACAACTTAGTTAGTGATAACTATAATGCAGCAACTATTGGGCTTCCATTTTTGCATCCAGCTAAGAAAGCAGCAGTTGCGAATGATGCTTCTCTAATTGATAAAATTAATGAAGAAGCAGCAAGAACAACAGCCATGTATAAGAGAGGTGTAGTAGTTGGAGCTACAATTCATCCATTCATTAAAGGTAAGATTACTGGTATCCCTGATACTTATAAACTTGCAGTAATTGAAGACTTAAAAACTCCAGTATTTAATGTACAAGGAGATGATGATGGAGCTACACAATTTGATGGTGGTATCTTCTTAAATCCTATGATTGCAAGATATGAACAGAACTCTCTTGAAGAAATTGAGATGAGTCCTATTCATAGAAAACCACTTGGGTACTTCTCTCTTTCAAATTATTTATCTTCTGGATTACTAAAGTGTGCCACCTTTGCTGTTACTAATGAATATTTAAGAGCAGCACAAACTGGTGATGTTATAGGTAACTCTTTATTAAAACAAATGCTTGATGTTCAATGGGATATTCCAAATCTTGATATTACAGTTGATAGAAATGGAAGAAAAATCTCTTACAATGGACAAATGTATAGAGACATCAATACTCTTAAGTATTGGAGCATTAATAATATTGAGAAGCTTAATAAGATAGGTTATGATGAAAATGGCAACCTTGACAATACATATGAAATCACTAGAACCCAAATTGATAAGAATGGTCAGGCTTTAAAGAGAGATGGCTCTATTATCACTGAAAAAATTAAGGTTAGAATTGATACTAACTATGATTTATGGATGGCTTTAGGTGGAGAGTTCTCTGTATCAAGAGACGGAAAAACTTTAAAAGAAAGCGAATCTTCATTAGACAAGCTAACAGAAGTGGGAAATCAAGTAGCTTTCAATAGAAACAATATTGATGATATTCCTCTAATCCAAGAAGCTAGACGTCATGGAGCTAGAATTGATATTTATCCAACTGGTTTCGATGAAGATGTATCTCAAAATACATACTATCAACCAATGAAATTCTCTGGTATCGCTTACCTTGCTACTGCTGGCGCAGTTAAAAACGGTATGGCTAATGTAAATCCAGGAAGATTATTCAAGAACGGATATAACCCAAATATACAGGCTCTTGAGGATTCTGATAGAGTTATTTATGGACATCCCGCTATTGGTAAAACATACGCAAAGGCAAGACATGATTCATTCCTATCATTTGATGATGATTACGGTAATGCAATAAAAGGCTTTATCGATAAAAGACTTAAAGAGGGTCAAACTCGTCAAGACTACAAAAGAGAATCTCCGGAGGAATATAGACAATTCCTACTTGGGCTTTATGAAACAGCAAAGGCTAGAGCCAATGAAGAAGGAAAGAGATTATTCTTCTCTGATTCAATCTTATTACAGGCTTTAGACGAAACTGGAAGACTTGAAGAAATTGACAAAGCTCTCTCCATGAATCCTGATGAATTTGTAGATAGAAGCAGAAATAGAGGAGAGGTTGATGATGCAAATACTAAGGATTGGAAGAATAAGATAGACCTTTACCTTAATAAAATTCCTGATAGAATTGTTAATGTAGGAAGAAACTATTTACTAGACATTCTAGATAATACTAGAAAGAAACATCAACGTTCTCAACTTACATATATCAATATCAAGCCAGACTTCATTGGAATCCAGCTAAATGCTGAACACAGTGTTGATGAAGCTGAAGTATCTGAAATGACACAGGTTATTTCTGCACTTGAACAAATGAGTACGAGTCATGGGATGGCTAATCAAGTGTATGAAGATATTGGTAGAGTAATTGCTAGAGGTTTACGAGAATATAACTTTGATGCAAATAGTGAAGAGGATAAAACTAGAGTATATAAAATCTTAGGTAGAGACTTATTAAGAACATTCTCGACCGGAGATAAAGACAGATTGGGACTTGCAGGAGCTTATATGGAATTAGTAAAGAAAGACATTCTTAGTGATAAATCTTTACAGGATATGGCATATAAGATTCCATTTGACGATAATAATATCTTTGGTGTATTTACTAATGGATTTACTAACGGAATTAATAGAGATATTATTAAACGTAAATATGCAGGACTTCAAGCTATTTTGAATCCTTCTCATGATATTGTTACAGTATATGACAGCCCAGACGGGGGAATCCTTAAGTATTCTGATATTCTTGGAAGAGTTAATACTCCTGCCGAAAGAGACGCAATCTTTAGAAAAATGGATACAGAAGTAGAGATTGGAGAAATTAGAGCTGGTGACTGGATTTCAATACAAGGCGGAGAACCTGTTAAAGTTCTTAACTATCGTAGTAAAGTTCCAGGAACGATAGGTATTATAGACCTAAAGGATATGAGACTTAATGGAATATTATCTGTTAAACGTCTTGGCTCTAAAGGTAGAAATCTACGTTCTGCAAACCATGTTATTAAATTAGTTGATGGAAGTTCTTCTAATGGATTTACTACATTTGATGCTTATGACTTAGATACCTCAAGACTTTCTTGGGATTTAAAAGAAAAAAACTGGGCAGACAATGTAAAGAATAATCCAACACAATTACAAGCTTGGAATGAAATAGTTCAAAGAATCCAAGATAAGTATGGAAGAACAATTACTTTTAATACTGACAAGGGAGAAATCAATGGTTATTTAAGAGACTTAATCACTGATGATTTAGCTGAAATAGCACAAGGAAGATATAGAATCCCAGTAGCTTATAGAAGTGGAGAGAATATCTTTGCCCAAGTTGCAGAAGATAGATTCGATGCTAATGAACTTGCTATTGGTAAGAACACTGCTTCCAAATTCGGATTGAAGATTGGTGACTCTCTAAGTGAAATTGAAACAACTGGACCTTTATTCTTTGAAAGAAGACAAAGAGAAATCTTAAATACTGATATAGGTAGTAACAATTATGACATGTATTTTGTCAAGAACAATAAACAACATTTACATGTTATGTTAAGTAATAATCCTGCATCTAAAGCTAGAATTGATTCTTTAATAAAGGATGGAATTATGGTTGAAGATAAAGGAGTTGAAAAGACTACAGTTAATGGTAAAAACTATGTCATAGTAGATGGACAGATAGGTTACAGAATTGATGATGATTCTAAATTCTATAATTATATTACATCTGCTGGAGAAAGTAGACAAGTCTTAGTCACGTCTGATGTAGATACTTTAAGAGGAATTGATAAATCCAAATTGTATAGCAATGCTGTATATAGATATAGCTCTGGAAACATTGCAACGTTATTCCCGTTACAGATAAATTCAATGTTTACTTCCTTAGAAGATAAAGCTATATTAGAAGAATGGTATGATGCTCTTAAAGAAGCTGAAACAGAACAGGATAAATACGATATTGCAAATGAAGTAAATGAGCAGACAGCTTTAAATCTTGAAAGAAGAATTAAGAAATCTGCACAAGATACTTTCACTTCTTGGCAAGAAGCTCTGAAATTCATTGTGGCTCGTATCCCTTCACAGTCTATGCAGTCATTCATGAATATGAAAGTAGCAATGTTTACTGAATCAGAGACAAATATTTGTTATGTTCCAGTAGAACAAATCTGGTATCAAGGTTCTGACTTCGATATTGATAAAGCCTTCATGTTAGGAGCTAGTATCTCTAATCAAGGTATTTATTATAATTGGAGTCCCTTATTTAACTTCAATAGCCAAGAATTACTTTCTATATCTCACGATTTACCATTCCCAACTGGGTATAAATATTTCTTAGATAATGAAGTGGGATTCCCTCTTGAAGGTGATTATTCAAACTTACTTGGTAAGACTTACGATGAAATTACACATGACCCCGTATTATTCAGAAGTCTAGTAAATCTAATGAGAGAAGTAAGTAAATTCCCGCCAAGTGGAAATGCTAATATGGTTAAAATTGCAGGTCTTGATGAAGAATTAATTGACTTAATAGGAATCCATAATGAGTATGAACTTGGAGAAGCTGATTATCAAGAAGCAATTAAGAATAAAGTATTTAATGCTTTATGGAGAATTGGAGCTGATGTTAAAAACGTGGTTTCTGCTACATCGCCTATCTCAATGGGGCCTGCACAAGATGCTGCTGCTGCTTCAACATCAGGACAGTTTAGTAAGCTAGTATCTAATGAAAATCCGGGAGCTAGAGTAATTTTACAATACCAGAACTCTATCGGTAAAGACGGTATTGGTGTGTATGCTACTGGTATTAAAGTATTCTCTATCTTACTTAACTATTATAATGAGAAATTAAGTAAGGCAACAGAAGATAATCTGAACAGATATACTTTCTATAATGAGAATAGTGAAAACAAGGGAACAATAGAAGTATATGACAATGAAGGTAATAAACACATTATTCAACAGAGTCCTACACTTCCAAATGTTAAGGTAGACCCAACAACTAATCCCGCATTATTAAGTCTTGCAGAAGCAATAATTAAGAGAGGATTCCAAGAAGACGTATTCTTAACTGACTCTGTGCTTCTATCTGCTGCTACTGATAATGCTAAGGAACTTATTCTTGAAAAGATTAATGCTGGTCCAGACCTTGCATCTGTTTACATTTATTTATTTGCGACTGGAGTAGATTTTAAAACAGCTTCTGACTTTATGACAACAAGAGCTGTAACAATGGCTCAAAATAAAGCTAAGACTAATATTCTGTATATTGACGGTAAGAGAAATAATCTCGATAGAGCTGTTAAATATTATACTGAATTAGCTGACCCTGATAGTTATATACCTCAAATTTATCAACAATCAATTATAGATTGGGGTAATGATACATTAGCTAAATTGTCTAATGACCCAGAGATTGGGGCTGAACTTAAGGAAATTATGAAAACTGAAACTAAGTTCTATAATATCCTTAATAATATAACCAATCAAAAGGTTTTAGATGCTATTTTGGATTATGCTTATAACAGTAATACTCCGCTTAAAATATATAAGAAGGAATTAGCTAAGAGAAAGAGTAGAGCTGAACTTGAATTAGAATGGGAAGGAGCTTTAGAATCTGAAGAAGATTGGATGCAATCTGAAAATTCTGAAGACTTTAGAATATATAACAGTGAAGAGAACAAAGCAGAACAGCTTAGATACATATTCTCAAGATATGTAAATGAGCTGAAAAGAAGAAGGGCTGAACTTAATACACTGACAGAAGGAGACTTACATAATATGAAAGTATTATTAGAGTTAAAGAAAAAGTCAGATGAACTTACCAGACTTGGTAGATTGGGAAGCTTGAACCAAGGTATTAAAACTAAATTAATGGATAAGATTAAGTATATTAACCAAATAGAAAGTTTTGTTAATAGAAAATTCTCTTCATTTAATAAAGAGAATGAACTTAGTCCAGATGATGAAGGTTATATTACTCCAAACTTCAATCTTATTGAGTTTATCCAAAATCCAGAATATAAACAAGAAATGATTGATGCTTACGAACAAGCTAAAGATACTTTCAATATTTTGGATATTATCACATCTGTTCCTCACTTTAATGAAATGTTAAATGCGATGGCGGTGGATGATAAACTTTTGGGATTCTATGCTTCTAAATATACTCTTACTAAGAATCTGGCAATGTCCGCATTACAATCTAAGGCTATTGGTCAACTTACTCCCAAAGACATGGGAGAGATTAATAGATTCGTAAGTGATGTTACTATTGTGAAGTTCTTAAAGACTGAACTTGCTAATAAGATTTCATTATCTCCGGGAAGTAGGATGTATAATAGCTTAGGAAAGGTTGTTCCTGTTGCTACTTCTGGTAAAATAATTGACTTTGCTAATGTATATGATAGAGCAACATTTAAGATGTGGTTTGAACAAGAATTTATTCCAAATATGAAAGCAATGAATCCTAAGAATAAATTCATACAAGCATTGACAAGCACATACTTTAAGAATAGCTTCCAAGACTATAATTTCTTATATAAACTTCCTATTGATTTAGGAAATCTTGAGCAAGAATCAAATGAGATTGCTTACTCTAATTACTTAAAAGCGTTCGACGAAATTAAGTACACAAGACCTCTTCCAGATGTAAATATGACTACTGGAGACTTATTCTTCTTGTATAACCTGTTGGTTAGTAAAAATGCTTTTGGAGATAATACTCTTACTAAGATATTTGAAAACTCCTTAAGTATGAAAACAAAGAATGATGAAGTTGAAGTTAGAAATAGTTTACTTCTTAAATTTATGGACTTTGAAGCAAAGCAAAATCCTAATCTTAACGAAGGAACTAACGGTCTTGTTGAAGGAGAAGATTATAAACTTGATGATTTGTATGTAAGACTTATTAAATATAATGAACCAAATGGAACTAGATTTACAAAAGAATATGACAGTGAAGCTGGAAAGATTGTAATCAAAGAAAGTAATTATGGAGAAAAGAGTACATTAGACTTGTTTACTGATAACAATACAATGTTACTTCCATTCTTAACTAAAGGGTTTACAAGACTTGCAACAGAAACTAAAAATGACTTGATATCCAAATTAGTAAATCTAATTTCAAACAATAAAGCTGAAATAAAATTAACTTGCGATGAGTAATTGTATTCAATTTACCATTGGAGATAAGATATATAAGTTTAGGGATGTGGACTTGAAAAAGTCTGCAACCCTAGACGATATTATCTCTGCTATTGCAGAAGACCCGAACTATGCAGGTCAATTGGAAGACCTAAACATAGATTTAAATAGTAGAGGGACAGAATCTATATCTTCAACTAAAGAAATTCCAAATGATATAACAGATAGAAATACATACATAGCTGAAAACTTAATGGGAAACCTTAATCATTATGCACTAAGTCAAATCTATAAAAGAGTGGGAGTTCCTAATTCGGAGTTCTTTACTGCCTTTAAAGATATAATGGATAGAGGTAAAGGTAATAGATTGAGTTTTCTAGTAACTGATTCTCCAACTCAAACATTTCTTGGTAATTCAAGAGATTTAGTTGTAATTAATAAGAATGATTTATATAATCAGCCTAAATTACTTGGGGCATTAAGTTACGTTTATTCTCATTCCCAGTTACTTGATAATCAATCAGCTATATATAAGATAGTAGAAGATGCATACACCAAAATATTAGAGTCTCCAACTAGACTAAGGGAAGAATTACTTAACATTCCTGATAAGTATTCTGCATTAAGAAGATTGTTATACTATACTCAATCTGATATGTATGATACGAATGATGATATTGCCAATTTAAAAATGACAATAGGTAATCATCTATTTGCAGAAGTTACTCGCAATATCCTTAGGAATAAAGACAAAGAGTTCTTTAATAATTTAAAGTTAAATCCTGTTCAATATAAGGCTTTAGAAAACTTAATTGTAAATCAAGAGCTTCCAAATACAATTAACTTCGGGGATTATACTGTTTCAGTGTCAGAACTTAATAAGTTTAGACTTGACTACATAGAAGCAGAAAGAAATCCTAAAGATGACACTCCTGATATTGATGATGATAGTATATTATTAAGATTGGCAACACTAAATCCTAATGGAGCTTTTGATGCTAATATGCTTCCTGCAAATAAAGAACAAAGGTTGATGTTGTTATCTAATCCAATTTCGGCATTTGTATTTGATACTTCTAACTTTAATAAAGTCTCTAAATATGTAACTAAATTTGAACAAGAAGTTGACTCTTCTATTGTCCAAGAAGAAAGAGAAGAACTTATCCAGAGTAGATTACAAAATGTCTATACTTCTTTCGGTAAGGGAAGACTTGACGTAAATGGCTACGTACTTGACCTTATTCAAGAAGCATCTACCAATAAGCTTGACTTTAAAAATGCAGAAGATATAAAAGGGTTCAATACTATGTTTTATCCTAATACAAGGGTAAATATGGATGAATCTCTTACATCTAAACCTAATAGATTACTTAGATTCAATCACTCTCAATCATTATCTAAGTTCTCTGAAAGTGCTTATAAAGTAGTATTCAATCCTAAAGTTAAGTATGTTAATGTGGTGGGCGGTTCTAATGCTCGTATAGAAATCAATCCAAACTTTAATTTGGAAGTTACAGAGGATTTCCAAGATAAAATTGATGCATTAGAAGAAGTTGCAACTAAAATAAATAAAAGCCCTTCAAAGAGAAGAGCACTATCAGTTAAATATAATTCTGATTATGACTATTCGATTGAAGAAGGAAGTGCAAACATAAACAAAGCAATTAACTCATTTAGAAGTGTATTTAAATATCTACAAGATGCAGTAGATGCAAGTAGAACTTTCTACTATTTAAATACCGATGGTATAGGACAGTTCTCTCAAGCAATGGTAGTAAATGCAGACCAATTAGGGATTACTCCAGTTGTATTTGATGAACTTAGTAAATGGGTTTACAGCAATGTAAAATCTCCTGATAAAGCTGAATGGATTAAAACATTCACTTCATTAATGAACTCTGCCGAATATACTGACAGTGCACTATTTAAATTCTACGATTCTCAATCATTTAAAGAGAGAGCATTTAGTTCTAAAAGAGTAGACTCCTCTGGAAAACTATGGGAAAACCTTAATGCAAGACTTACTAAAATAGAAGAAGAAAGAGGGCCATTATCACAGTTTGATATGTTAAAAGAGGGAGTTATATCAATGATTCCTATCCTTCCACAAGGATATAATTATGCTTTAACAAGAAAGGAAGAAGGAGACATTTTCAAACTTAAGAATGAGAAGGATAAAGACCAATTCATTAATGTAGAACTACAAAAAAAGATAGCTCTTACATATAGAAAACTTGGTGGTAGAAATATTTCTTCTCCAAGTGAATTAATGGTTGGTGATGTTATAAGAATAAATCCAAATGATACATATCAAGCAGTTGTTCTTGAAGATAGACCAGAAGGCAAATTCTGTGCTTGGGTTACAGCTAACGAAGTTCACTCTGGAGTTTTAACTAACGAAGATTTGAAGAACGTAGTTAGAACTCAATATACGGCAGAGAACAGACAAATTGGCCCAGATGTAAGAGCTTTCTATACTAATGTCGGAGTCTTTAGAACATCTGACGGAGCTGTTGACTTTAGATGGGTAAATAATGAATCTTCTCTTCCAATATTACATCAAATATTTGCTGATGAAATTACTGAAATAGCAGAAGCAACTGGATTTACAGAAGACTTCATTAAAAGGAATTACTTGAATACTGTAAAGAGATTTCAAGTAGCAATGTTCATGGAGCTTACTCCAACTACAGAAGAAATCAATTCTACTCCAAATGTAGAGACATTATCTGATAACCTATCTACTCCAGAATTTGTAGAAGATTTAGTATCATCTTTAGCAAAAAGTGGAGTACAAGTTACCTCTTATAGGAAAGAAGAATTAAAGGAAAAGTTTCCAACACTTGATAATGTTAAGGCATTTATCTATGATGGAGAAGTAATAGTAAATTCTGATTTAATGACTGATGATACTTTACTCCATGAACTATCTCACTTATTCCTAGCAGACTTAAAGAGTAGAAGTTATGATAGGTATGTAGATTTAGTAAGAGGAATGGAAGGTTCTGATGCTTATGATACTATTAATAATAGTAAAGCATACGATGAGCTTACATATAATGATAAACTTGAAGAAGCTTTAGTTCATGAATTTTCTCAATATTTCACAAGAGTATTGAAGGATTACAGAGGACGTAATTTAAAGCTTGATGAAATAGAATGGGACGGAATAATTAGTGATGTTTTAAACATTGATGTAAGTGAGTTCTATGATGATAACATATATACTTTAATGAGAAAAACTCTATCTGAAATACATAGCGGATATGCAATTCAGAAAACTTTATTTAATAAGTCTAATGCTCAAAAAATGGTAAAACTTAGTAACATCAAATCTTCTCTTATGAAGAACCTAAGCTCTACTGATGGATATGGATTAATTGAAATTTGCGAATAAAATGGCGTGTAAATATACTTTAAAAATAAATAGTACTGGAAAAGTTCTAACATTCAATTCTGAAAAAGAACTTGACAACTATCTACTATCTAACTACACTGAATTTGAAGGTATGGTTGACCATACCTTTAGATTTAGTAAAGACTACATAACTATGTTAGATACAGAACAGGTAAAATCTCAAGATAAACTAGATAAAGATAGGAAACTTGCCTATGAAAAAGCTAAAGCAAGAAATGCTAAAAACGACAATACGATAGTAGTCAAAGGGCAAGGTGAAATGACTGATGTCATTGAAAATGAAGAAACATATTCTGACGGATTTATATCAGTTCTGAAGTTTTTATCACGTCAGAGAGGCACCTCTGCGCCACTTATTAACGCTTTTAGTAGGGAAGGGTACAAGAGGAACACCCGTATAGATAGGTCGCAAGGTAAGCCTGAAGACGTCTCTCCAGAAGAGTGGCTAAAACAGGTCGATTCTTCAATAGACCAAGACTTTGAATATTGGGATTATTTGCAAGAAATAGGTCGTGGATTCCACTTAGTAATGGATACAGTTATAAATTCTAACTTTGATATTTCTGCTGATATGGTTGACTCTGTAATCAGTAAGAAATTTGAAAGAGACTTCTTAGGGGGAAAGAATTTAAGTACACTTAATGGAGTATCAACTGGGGCATTAATGAGTTTCATTAAAGGAATTACAGCTTTAAAGAAAAATATAATCCTCAATAGTGGAAGAGGGAGAAAATTCAAAAAATTCTATACAGAATATGTAGTAGACCACGATGGTGGACCTGATGCAAAACTTAGAGGTAAGATTGACTTACTTGCAGTATTTGAAGACAATGAAGGTAATCAAAGTGTCGAAATATATGACCTGAAACTTGCTACTAAACCACAGGATAGATGGGATGCTGATAAAAAGAATACTATCCAATATCAGCTAGGCTTCTACAAAAGAATGTTACAAGCTAAAGGAATCGCGGCAAGAAATATATCTACTAAAATTATTCCAGTTCTTATTGAAGGAGACAAAATACTCCATAAGATTGACAAAGTATCAGTTGGAGAACCAGAAGTTTATCTTCCTAATATTGGACAAAAAGCTAACATTGATGAAGTAATTAAAATACCTATTGGTACAGAAAATCTATCTAATCCATTAGAGAATACGGTATCAGAGAGAATGAGTAGATTTTTCCCAATGAGTAAAATCAATCCTACTGATATTGTAGATTTCGATATGTTATTTGCTTCCCAAGTACATATTGATAAGAACACTGGAGAATATTGGTTTAGAGACGTTACTAAATCAACTAACGAAAAAGGAGAAATAAGAAGAGCTACTAAAGAAGAAGCAGAAGCTGCATTTGAAGACTATTTAGTAAGAAAGCTAGAACATGATAATGATGTGACTCTTGCTATTACTAACAACCTAAAATTTAATCTTGATAAAATTAATGGGTTCGGAGGAAAGAATTTCAATCCTACAAGAACAGGTCTACAAATTGTTCCAGCTAACACTTATGAACCTAAACTTGGATTATTTGAAGCAAATCTATCTAAGTACAAAAATGAGCCGGGATGGAATATAATTAGTAATGATGCTCTTACTAATATGAATGTTATTCTCCTTATTAATGAAACAAGAAAGGAAATGGACTTAATTTCCATTGCTTCTCATGACCTTAATAGTACTATCAATCTAGGTAAGGGTAATAATATCTTTGGAAGATTTAAATCCGATAGAGAAGTAGAGCTTGATAAGCAAGTAATTAAAGCTACTGTTGGTAATGTAGAACTCATGAAATTACTTTCTGTTGCTAATGCCTTTCAAGAAACCGATTTAGGTTCTTATACTATCGGAGAAATGAAAGTTGTTAATATTGGTAAGAGTGAATATCTTTCTTCTTATTTAAATCAAGAAAAAATAAATCATGCTTTCAATACTCTGTGTGAATTATCTGGACAAAGTAAAGGAAACACATTAAGGTTTACTGATGAATTTGATATAGCTTGGAGAACCTTTAATAATATCATGAACTATGGAACCTATGAAAATAGGGATAGGCTTGATAAAATTGCTAAGACTCTATCAATAGATGGAGATATTACATCATTTGATAAACAAGCAAAGATGGACATCCTTACAAGAATGTTCAAGGAACTTCAAGCTAGATATTTCTCTACTAATGCATCTGCTGATATTTCTAATCCTATTGCCTATTTATTCTTACAAGTATCTAATGCTTTAGCTAAGTATGGAAATACTACCATTGATATTTATAATGAAGAACTTTGGGCAAAAAACTTTGGTAATTTAGTTGAACAATGGAAAAGAGGAGAGTTGTTTAATGGAACTTATTTAAATACTATTGATACAATTCCAATTGTAAAATCTGTTGCCCACAGACTAGCAGAAACTAATAGAAATATTACCAATTTATATGGTAATTATAAGAATAAAGATAGAGCTGTGACTAATAAATTCTATCAAGAATCGGGACAAGGTTTCGTAGGAAAAACAATTATTAATGACTCAACAATCCGTTTCAAGAGATTACTTGACCAATCTGATTCTGGAAAAAGAAAATTCATGGTTAAGAATCCATATGATATGTCTACTGATTTAAATCCAGCAGAAAGAAGCTATTTAAAATATTGGCTAGAGGATTTAAATAATAGAAGATATCCAGGACAGGATAGAGCAGAAGTTGGAGAAAGATACTTTGAAATACCTTTATTAAGAGGTTCCTCATTCTCTAAAATAACTAATGGCAAGAATCCTCTAGTTACTTATAAAGAAGATGGCTCTTTAGAAATGGTAAACCCAAGAATGACCACAACAGCTCAAGAAGAATACTTATCTACTGATGCTTTAAAGAATCTTGTAGAAATGTATAACGTGTTTGATATTTCTAATTCAGTAGGGGGAAGAGAAAGACTTCTTTCTGATACTAATGGTAAACCGGAGCAAACATACGAAACTAACCTTGAGCATATTAAGGATATGTATGTATTCTCCGACATTAGAAAGAAAGAAATGGATACAGTCCTTCCTGCTATTAATGCAGCTATTATCTCTCTTCAATTTACACAGAGACTATCTAACAAGGATGCTCAAGCAACTATCGACTTCTTAAATGATTACATTAAGTCAGCTGTGTTTGATGAATCTCTTATTGATAAAGAAAGTAGGGGAACATTTAGAACTTTAGGGATGCTGAAGTCAGTATCTACTAAATTCATTCTTGGTTTTAACTACTTATCAGGAGCTAAAGAAACTATTACTGGATTCTTCAATCTTTATGAAAGAGCAGTAGCTAACAGTTTACTTGATAAAGACAAGATAGGGTTAAAGGATATGACTTCCGCTTATACTACCGTTTGGATTGATTCTGTAAGACAGATAAGTACAATTACTATCTTAGAGCACTTAAACTGGCAATATAGAATGGCTAACGTGGATATGAACGCATTAGTTGATAGAATGAATTACGAAAAAACTGATGGATTCAGATTTAACGATAGAATGTTCTGGGCTAATAGAGCTCCTGACTTCTTATCAAGAATGACAATCCTTATTGGCTATATGAAGAAACATGGCTGCTATGACGCACATGAATATAAAAATGGAGAAGTAACCTACAATTGGAAAAAAGATAAGAGATTTAGTCTTCTTGCAAATCCAAACGCTGATACTAATTCATCTGAATGGCAATATCAAAGGTCTTTATATAATGCAATGATGGAAACTTTCTTTGAAGAAAATTATAAACTTCCAAATGCGGATGGTACTTCAAGATTCCTGTCAAGAGAAAAGGATTCGAGAGGAGTTTATAAAGAAGCTCTTCCTCAAGCATATACTACCTTAGAAGCTAATATGATTAAACAAGAATCTGACGGTATATTTGGGTATATGGACCACGATACTAAATCTTTATATCTAAAGAAAGGAATGTTTATATTCCTTCACCAATTCCAGACTTTCTTGTCAGCAAAGAAAAACCAATACTTCTTAAAGAGAGGTACTTACGACCAAGGTCATTGGGTTCAAGTGACTGATGATGCGGGAAACAAACTTTATTGGGATACCGTTCAAGATAATGAAGGTAACACTATTAAAGTTAAAACTACAGAAAATACAGGAGACCCGATTGTGGATTGGCAAGGTAAAATCATGGAAGGAATTGCATGGTCACTTAGAGACTTATTTAACTTTACTAAGCCAGAAAGAATGAAAGATGCATGGAGAGACCCTGTAAAAAGAAGAAATCTTCTATTAGCTTTAGAAGATGGGGCTATTATAGGAATCATCTATCTAATGCTTGCTTTATTATTCGGAGATAAAGACGCAAAAGCCATGACAAACACCGAGCAAGCTGTTGCAAGAATAGCTAGAAATGTAGGCGGAGAATTTAATATGTTTGCAATCTTTAACGGGGCTGTAGACTTTAAAATGCCTATGTATCAATTCTATAGTGATTTGTTTAAAGACGGAGTTAAGGTAGCATCTGGTGATATGCATGTACTAAGATTCTTTACTGATAATACTGGAGCATTTAGACCTCTTAAACCAACTGTTATAGATAACTTCAAAGCACCTAACGCTGACGAGTAAATGAAAAAAAAAATAAGGGCGCCAATCAAGTATATACTTTCGTATATGCCTGACTGACGCCCTTAAATTTTATCGTTCTAACATGTTCATAGTATCATTATAAGCTAATGTTATAGCTTTAATGTAATACTTCATATCCAAGTTGTTTTCAATTATTATGTCAACTCTTATATTATCAATAAGTTTCTCACTTATATGGTTTCCTGCTCCACTGCCTTCTCGTTCTATTTTCCATAAAACTCCACCAGCATTTCGTATAGCATCCGCTTCATTTGGAAATCTGACGTCAGGGACAATCCAAAAGCCTTTATCCCTTACCATAGAGGGCAAAAACATAGTACTGGATTTTTCATATCCTCGCATCAAGGCTTTTACCCATAGGTCCTTATCAATATTCCTTCCTACCTCTGTTCCGAAGTATTGAAGAAATTCTCTGTTGGTCATTGGCTCTCCCTCTTTATTAGATAATGGAAGTGTAGTAAAAGACTCCTTGAAGGAATTATACTCAAAACTTTCTCTGCTTACTCCAAGTATTAATGACGCACACTCCTTTAATTTATCAGCAAATGCATGCTTTTCCCATCTAGAACCTATAATAATAGTTCCATTATTTAAGTTTTCTAAAACAAAATCTTCTTCTGAAATTTTTAGTTGTTCTTCCTCTCCTAATAGACATCTATAATAGTCTACTAACTGTACTATTTTACACGCAGTATCCTTCCCTGATTGAGCTTTCCCTGTTATTCCAATTATCATTTCATGTAGCTCCTTAATTCGTTTAAAACAAAAGTAGGGTCTAGATACGGCATCTTTTCCCTAATTTTGTTATATTGCTCGACAAGTTCTTTTTTGTCAGCTATCTCATCAGAAAACCCTAAGAAACCGTCACTGTCAGACTTAAGAATAAGTCTATGAATTTCACATGAAATTGCAAAAAGTATCGGGTCTGATGTTTCAAGATTGTTCATCATACAACATACGATTTCACTAAATCGGAAATTTGCTTACCGTCTGCAGCAGGGAACTTATCTTTCATTCCTTTAATTATTGTTCCCATATTCTTCTTTGGAATTGCAAGGCTGTCAATTTTGTCTGACATTCTATAAATTAAAGCAAGGTCAAATAAGCCCGCACGTAACTGCTCTTCTCCAGGAATTTCGGGAAGGAATTCATTTAAGATAAGAGATTCTCGCATCTCTATATCATACAAGTCTTGTCTTCCTGCCATACGGTATTGTTCTGCATTATCAATGCGCTGGTCTCTCAACTTCTTAATAATGGCAATCTCTGTTGCCTTATCAAGGGGTTTTGCGTTCTTCTGTGTTTCGTGAACCAGAAATGCAGTTTTAATTGCTCTAAGAACTTCAGTACGAGTTCTTGTCTTTGCCTTCATTGATTTTTTAATCAATTCATCAATATCCTCTTTCATTTTCTTCTAATATGTTTAAAGTTACACCTCCAATACCCATTAACAGTATGGCAGAGACGCATACTCCAAACCATACATTAAGTGAATATGTAAATGCTAAAAATAATGCCACTAGGGTTATGCCTCCTATCCCAATAGCTCCAAGTGCGAAAAATAATGCTATTCGCTTTCGTAAATCTTCTTTATCCATTTTTCTTTATAGTATGTCTTCTTTTGATATTTTGAGCAGTACCACTATTCCAACGGCCTTCCCTGACGTAAGCAATGTCAACATCTGACACTCTTGTCATTGCCGCGTCTCTATCTTCGTCAGTTTTGTAATATCCCATATAGCTTACCATTGATTCGTCTTTTGGAGTATTTCTGGGATTTTCAAACATGTGATATATTGTTAAACCACATGGAAGGTTTTCTGTTATAAAGTCCATAGCCATCTTGTCTACTCCTTCATAATCACCTACCACAAACCCTTCAAAATCTTGATTGTGGTAGGCAGAGTAAATAGCTGGAATGTAGTACTTCCTAAATTCTTCTTCTGTAATGTCTCTATGCCCGCTTATAAAATATATCATGGAACTATTTGTGCGTCTAAGTCTTTTTCAAAGACGTTAATATTATACCAAGAAATTGCTTCAAGTATTCTATTCTCATGGTTAAATGCCCACTTGTAATTAGAAATATCTTTTACAGGAACCCATTGAATAGTCTTTACTTCATTTTCTTCTCCATCTCCGTTCAATACAGCTTCCATGGAAGTAGATACATTATCCTTTCCATATTCAAGAACAGTAATATAACGCAGAGTTACATTACCATTATTACAATGTTCTGGGTCTGTTTCAACTCCAAACAGAGTCCACTTTGATGGGTCAATTTTGACTCCAGTTTCTTCAAATGCTTCACGAGAACAAGCTTCTTCTGCTTTTTCCATATCCAAGAAACCACAGGGACAATTCCAGTAACCTTGGAAATCTGGAGTGCCAGAACCTCTCTGGTTAGCTAAAACACACCATTCACCCTTGATTTTACAAAATGCAAATGCAGCAACTGCACAATATCGACCAGACCATAAGGTCTTACCAGCGTGTTCTCCTTCTTTAATTGTATAACTCCAATTTCTCATTTATGTCTTCTTTTTGTTTTAGATGTTTCCTCTAATGGATTGTACTTTAGTTCATTGTAAGGCTCTAATGAAGTGCCTGCAATTCCTACCAAAGTTTTCCCATCGTACTCTGATTTATAGATAGATAATACTTTATCAGTTTTCCTTTCATATGCAATGTACACTGGAATATTTTTCTTATGGCAGGTTTCAAGTTCCTTCTTGGTTCCTCTGGTCATATCTTCAACCTTGATTCCCCAATTGAAATCATTAATAATAAACACTGCAATATCAGAACTAGTTAATAGGGAACTTTCGTATTTAGTTCCCATTTTCCAGTGATTTGGCTCATAACCAAGAGAGTCCAGAAATATTTCTACTTCTGGAACTAAGTTGGCATGTTGCATACTATAAGACACATATGCTTTATTCATCTTTATAAAGATTAAATCGGTGAATATATTGGCTGATGGCTTTAGGTACAAGAGGATAGATTTGCTTCTTATCTTTAATAAGATATCTAATCATAGTAGAACTAACATCAAAGGTGCAGCTAATATAGCCATCAACTTTAGCCTTAAATTGACTGCCTGTTCTATTTACTACGATTAATTTAAAGTTTTCAAGTATCCATTCCCCCTCTTTCCAATTTGCTATATCATCAACGATGTCAGCACCAACAATTAGATATAGTTCTTCATCAGGATACTCTTCTTTTAGAAGTTGTAGGGTCTGATAGGAATAATGGGGTTCGGGAGTGTAATAATCAATACTAGATATTGTGCAATTGTTGATTTCATCAATAGCTAGTTGTGTCATAAAACATCGGTGTTGAAAGTCAGTTGCTTTATGGTCTTTCCATACATTCTGCATAGTTGGAACCACTACTACTTCGTCAACCAAGTTATCATTTAGTGCTGATGTAATCATGTACAAATGACCCATATGAATTGGGTCAAATGTTCCTAATAAAAATCCTACTTTCATTTTAAAACAATGTTATTTCTTTTGTTGTTATGTCATAGCAATCTATAATTGCTTTTAATCCATTCGGTTTTATTTCTCTGGTTCCGATTCCAGCAAAGTCTAATCGTAAAACTGGGGTTTCACTACGTTTCCATTCTAAAAGTTCAATGTCATAGGTAAACCAACGGTTCCTTGATTGGTCAAATACAAATACGTCTTTATCAGAATCAATTGCCATTTGTACTGCCCAACCTGTTCCTCCCTTAACAGTGTTTCCATTAAAGCCTTCTGCAATAGCATATACTGCATCAGAATTTTTGACTTGACACCAATTTCTGGAAAGCAAAAACATATACTTTTCAAAGTTCTGTCTTTTTAAAGTATTGTTGGCTCTATACACAGCACACTTACCTTCTTCATATGCACTATTACTTATTGGGAAGTTTCCTCTTGGAGTTTTATTAATATAGTAGTAGTGACGAACTACTTCGAGACCATAGACCTTGCCTATAATCTCCCACATAGTGTCACTACCATCAGCTCCTCCAGAGTGCATAATACAATTACTCAACAAAGTATCCACGAGAATCCAATTCTTTAGATAAAAAACTTATAGCTTCTACACTGTACTTCTCGGTCAATTCATTTATTTCATCAAGTAAGTCATTAACCAAATCGGATACACCACAGAAATCTATATTTCCTACAAAGTCAACAAGTTTTTCTATAAGTTCAGGGTCGTCTACTTCGAACTCTATTTCATCTTCGAAATTCTCTGGAAGATAATCAAAATCAGCGTCGTAGAACATTTCCTGAACGTAAACCTCTTTCAAATCAAGAGTAGCATTGATTACTTCATCTTCAAGTCTAACAGCCAATCGAAATGCTTGAGAATCATCTTCCATTTTTTCAACTATCATATAGAAAGATTCTTCCCATGTATAATCATCTTCTGATATAAGATAATTAGCCTTTTCTAATGCAACTTTCAGTTGCTCATACACTTCATCAATCGTTTTCATATTCTTTTCTTGGTATATAAATTGGTGCTTTCTTACGTTTAAACTCTGATGCTACATGTCTACTCAATACTTTAACAACCACATCTTCGCTGTATTTTTCCATCAATGGCTGTACCCAACGCCCAGTTGAATCAAATATATTATTTGTGGCTGTCTGGAGGATATCATCTACAGTAGCATAGTCCTTAGCACCTATCTGCTCTAAATCACTATTACTAATACCAAGACCATCAGTAGGAATTAGTTTTATAGATTCTACTATAGCCTTCCACGCACGATTCTCCCAACACTCTCTGTTTGGAAACTCAGCAATGTTTTGGTAACGAGTTACCAACCATCTTGCTAGTTCATACACTTCAGTCTTCCATAGGTCTTGAATAGGGTCAAAGTCACCTACATCACCATGAATAGTCCAGAATCCGAGCTGGTACTCAGTTTGATTATCTGTACTCATTACTAATCCTTTATGGATTGAAGCAAGGTTGTACAAGAACATCATTCTAAGTCTAGCCTGAATGTTACCATTAGCTACCTTAGTCTGACCATTAGCTTGTTCCAACTCTTCGATAGTGTATGTAGATTCATGGCGTTCCATGTTCTCCACTTGATACACTTCCTTAAGAGCTGCATGATACAGTCTAGTCATAGGACATACCTTAAACTCATCACAAAAAGCTTCTCCAACTAACTTAGATACATCAAACTCATCATTCTTATTCTTAATGGGGAGGCTTCTACCTATTAGGGGAATTCCAGTTTTCTTACTAACCTCGTGACAAATAGCAGCGACAACAGTGGAGTCGATTCCTCCACTGATGCCTAATACCATTGCTTTGAGATTGTTCTTTGTAAGATATTCTGCTGTTTTATCAACTAAGGTATTAAATACCTTCTCATAATTTAATTCTTCTTTCATAACCCTAATTCTTTTAAACAGATTTCTACTTCTTTTTCTGAACCAGTGTGTTTACCCAAATCATCGGATAGTTTCACACAGTCATATACTGGCTGATTTGCATTCATTTGGCACGATGTAAGCTTCATAACGATATTAGAAGGTTTATGTTCTGTATCATTAGTAAGGTTGGTGCCAATTCCAAAGGATGCTTTAATTCTTGTCGTACAATATAAAGCAATATCTTCAGCCTTTTCAAAGTCAAGAGCATTACTAAAGATAATAGTTTTAGTAGAAGGGTCTATTCCCAACTCTTTATAACGAGCAATCATTTTATTTACAAATTCATACTCGTCTCCAGAATCCTGTCTTACTCCGTCAAACAATTTAGCTTGCTTACGTGAGAAGTTCTTGATAAATACATCAGATGTGTAAGTATCAGTAAGGGCAATTCCCAAGTCACCGTCATATACATTCACCCAATTTTCGAGCGCCATGTAATTAGCTTGTTTATAACCATACATAGCACCGTGGAACATAAACCACTCATGTGGATGAGTTCCCATTGGTTTCATATCATACTTCATTGCAAAGTAACAGTTGGAAGTTCCAGTGCAATAGATAGATTTCTCTTTGATATATTGAATAACCAATTCTTGAACATTGTAAGAGAATCTTCTGCGACTTCCAAATTCGGAAAAGTAAATTCCTGATTGATTGGAACGCTTAATTTTACTTTCCAGTTTATTAAGCATTACAGGAATATTGACTTTATAGCCCAACATTCTATTTCTTAACTCTGAAACCATTGCAAGGATAGGCACCTCATAAAGAGAGACTTTATAAAGATAATCCTTTGCTACAATGTGAAGATGTTTTTCTTCATCCAAGAAGATTTGTACTTTACTTGGGTTAAATGTGAATTGAGATAACCATTCCCAGTAATGTCTTGGAATGAATCGAATAGAGTTCATAAACTCAAATTCATCACTTGTAAGTCTTACCTGAGCAAGGTTATATAACTCAATACGAAGTTGCTCAACAAACTCTTCTGTGTATTCAGTATTATCACGGTCTTTAAACTCAAAAGTTCCTACCGCTTGTGGGAACAACTTCATGTAAGCATAAGAAGTTGTAAACTTGTATAAATCTGTATCTAAAATTGATTTAATTATCATTTCTCTATTGGTTGATAAATGTTTAACTTATTTTCTTTTATAAATTTTTGGAGTGTTGTTCCGCCATCAATAGATGCAATCCCTGGGAGGTATACTGAAAGCCTATCCCAAATAGGTTGCAAGTTCTTAATTGTGTTAAGTACACAATAATCTCCCGCAACTCCACAAATTACAATTTCTGATTCATTCGAAATGTATATGTCAGCTCTACTATCGTAAATATCATCAAGCGAATAAGTATAATGGCTTTTCCTGTTTGGATTAGGTTTAAGGTCTGGAAAAGCCCCATATTCCTCTTTAAACAGTCCTTTCTCAATTACATCGTATCGGAGATTATTATTTCTACAAGCTGTAAGAAGTAAATCATTAATAGCAGCACCTTGAGAATATTGAACACAATGAACTGGCCAATCTCCACCATTATCCCTAAAAGAAATATGATTAGGCTCATGCCAATCCACAGTAAACCATACTTCTTCAAAACTTTCTTTGTAGATAAGTTCTTCAACATTCCACAAAGCTGGAGTAGCTCCCTTTACATATAAAGAGCCACTCTCTAAGCAGAAATCATTCTGCATATCAACTACAATAAGTATCTTTTTCATTACTTCCAACTGCTAAATATTCCTGCAATTACAACAAGTACTAACCATACGGCTATTGGAATCCATAAAGGACACAATACCCACCACCACCAAGACCAAGCTATAACTTCACATAGCTTAAGTACAATAAATACCACTAGAAGAACTCCACCTAAGCCAATTCCTCCACCACTATTACTATTACTCATAATTCAATTATTAGAGGTTCAAACGATTGAATGTACCTCTCATCTACTAAAGATACGTTCGCCATTTTCATATCATCCAAAGTCATCAATCTGTGTTCTCCAGAATGGATATGTCCACAGAAAGTATACTTTGGATGTTTTCTCATAATTTCATCAGCAAGCCAAGGATTTCCTGCATCCTCTTTAGTCCAAGACTGATGAATAATACCTAATCCGCACAGCTTAGGAGCATCATGCGAGATTACTATATCACAGTGTTCTGGCATTGTAGAATATGCTTCTATAAGAGTTTTCTCTTCATACATATATGCCCAATTACCGAATACTTTACAATACGGAGTTCCCCATATTGTGTATTCAGACCCATCTTTATAGTCAATATAAGTATATGACTCATTGTCAAGCATTATTAACTTCCCATTAGTAGGGGTATAAAGAAGGGAATTCTTAGATAAAGTATTTTGATATATAGATGCCAGAGCAAAGTCATGATTTCCTCCTACCATAAACACTTTCTCACAAGGTAGATTATTTACCCATTGAGCAAATTCATGACTAAGCCATTTTTTACTTTGTGGAATGTTTCTCTGCATTTTCAAAGGAGTGATATCTCCACAGATTAGGTAAATATCACATTCCTCTGTTATTTCTGGGAGAATCCCGTGTAAATCAGATAGTGCTCCAAATTTCATTTATGTCTCCTATTCTTTATATGTTCTTTATTAGAATCTTTAGAAGTAACATCTACTTCTATTTCTATAAGCTCGTCGTTCTTTGGAAGGTCTCGATAATTGGTCAGAGAATAGTAAATATCTTCGGTTATGTCATCAAATTCTTCATCATCGTCCCACCAACATCCGTCACCATTAAGGAAAGGTTTTACTCTCCACAGGGCTAATCCTTCTTCATCTCTGGTTAAATATAATTTCATTTATGTTTTCTGGCTTTTATATGTTTATTACTTTCTAATTGTTGAACTGAAGGAGGAACAAGGTTAATGTCTATTTCCACAATTCCTCTCTTTTCAAGGTCTATGTCGGTTAAATAGAAGCAAATGTCATTATCAAGCACACAGTACTCCTCACTATCATTCATCCAAACACCATCATCTTGAAGAGTAGGTTTTTCTCTCCACAGACACAATGCCCAATCACTATCGCATGTTATCCAAACTCTCATTCTGTAATCTTCCTTTTAAATTCATCAAATGATTTTATATCTGGAACTTCATCTCTATTGATTATCCAGTATTTACTAGGAGCCACACCTTTCTTTTCAGCTCTGTATTCATTGTACCTTTCAGCAATATCAAAGAACTCTCTTAGTTTACATTCCCCAAGAGCACTGGCTAAATCCTCTATTTTAAATACAAAATATTTGAATTTATTGCCGTATTCATCTTCTCTTGAATATACATCTTTTATGAATTGCTCAAGTGGTGGAATTTCAACTGGCTCATCTTCCCACCTTTGTTCTCCAGCATAAAAATAGAACATTTCCCTAAAGATAGGTGGCAAATCTGGAAGATAATCAAAGGAGATGGCTTTACTATCAACCCATTCTCCTATCACAGTATCGCGGATAGGAGTTCCTTTTGTATCAACTAACCAACGTTTTCCATCTTCGTCAGTTATTGCAAATGTCTTTCTCATATTTCAATTTCAAATTTTAATCATTACTAAGTGTTACCTTCCCGTTAAATGGAACCCACACGTCGTCAGGGTCATTATCAACATACCCTACACTGCAAGTACTCGACTTCAGTATTACTATAGAGCAATCTAGTGATTTTAATCCTATAGAATTGTCCTTTATGTTGCGAACAAGCATAGGACATACTAGTGTAGGCTTTACAGTAATCTCAACGTTCATTCCTTCAAGTCTCCCATTACATTACGATTGATTCTATCGTCAATGCGTTCTCTACATGCATCAAGATAAGCTTCTAATGCTTCTACTTGCTTAGCATTCTGCTCACAAGGGAACTTCTCATTCAGCTTCTTTACTCTGTCGAGTACTATAAGTACAAGTTGTTCTGATTGCCAACCAGGAGTTACAGAACCGTCTTCATGCTTACGAACAAACTGGATTGTATCAGTTGTGTCTGTGTATTTTGTTTTACCATCAACAAAACCTGCGCACATTTTAGCACGGTAGCGATATGCTCCATCGAATCCATCATCAGGGATTACTTCGATAGTTGGTTCAACACTCGGATAAACTAATAGTTTTTCTATTGCTTGATATTTCTTCTTTAAAGCCATAATATTTTATTTTTTAAATGTTACTGTTGTTGATTGCTTAAGTTCCAGTGTCACTGTTATTTCAAGTTCAATAGGTTCATCTTCCCAAGTAAGAGGAGGAAAAATACTTCTATCTAACATTAAATCTTCTGGACAATGATGGAGATTATCACAACGCCATTCCATATAGGTGTATTCTCTAGTTGGTTTGTCTTCATGCAACCAACCGCTACCGTCTATATCAACAGCATACCACAATGTTTTTGTTACTTTTTTAATCGTCGTATGATAATATTTTATAATATACGTTAGTTCCACACCATCTCCAACCTAAATAATTTACTGGAACCCATGCAGGTTTACTTAGTAAATCTCTAAGTTCTAGCGGTGTCAAACTACGTATAATGTTTGTTTGTGGACTTTCAATTGACAACCTTATTAGTACCTTCATTTTTCAACCATTCTTGAAAATACCAAAGTTGTCCGCATCCTCCACCTATATCATCCTGACCAGCAGGATTGAATACTCTAGTGGAGAAGCCTAATTCACATAGTCTTCTGTTAAAGTCTCTAATGAGACGTATTTGTCTATCAATAGAGTTCTTTACAGTTTCGTCTTTTTCACAGATTACAGAAAGAGTAGTTTCCCAAACATCAATTCGGAATAACTTATATAGTCTCTTTGCATCTTCTTCTGTGTTATTTCCTTCATGAACACAGTAATTGAAGAATGGTTTTCTCCCTGTGTTCGCTGCCCAAAATTCCCCTGCTGCCGCTATCTGACGAAGAGTACAGGTTTTAGTCGGAATTAATTTTGCTCTAGCTTCATCAGTTGATTCATGTACAGAAAACTGCAATCCGACTTGAGGTATTCTCTTGGAGAGTTCAATAAACTCTGACATAGCATGATACAATGTAGACGGAGCAGATGTAGACACTAACAATTGAGCATTAGGATATTTATCATGTAATGCTTCAATTGCAAACTCCAAATTAGTATAATTTAGAAATGGTTCTCCCATACTCATGAACATAATTTGGAACTTTTCAATGTCTTTAGTATCACAATCAATAGTACTTAAAACAGTAGTTACTTGTTCTACTATTTCATGCCAATCAAGATTCCTTACAAAGAACTTTCCTGTTCCACAAAATGTACAGCCAACTGGACACCCAGATTGTACAGAACAGCAAATTACCGTTCTTTTTGCATATTCTTCATAACGATAGAGAACTGCTTCTGCAATTCCTTTTCTTGTTACTGCACTAGCTCCCCATTCAAATACAAACTTCTTGACATTAGTGTCAGAAGATTCAAAAATCTTATATTCCATTTTTAACCTCTTAAATTTCTTTTAGTAATTATTTCCTTCAATTGTTGCCAAGATACTGGTGTGTAATCGTTATTATCTACACCAACATCATATTGATTTGGAACTAACTTATCTTCAAAAGGAGTTTTCTTTCCTTTTTCAGTATGAATGTGTCCATACAATTGCCAACTTCCTCTATGAGAACCGTCCCATGTAATCATAGGATAGTGACTCATAAAGATTTGTTGGTTATTACATTCTTCATCACCTGTTATAGTAATCATCATTTGTCTTTCAACAGCTTCGAACCCATTTTCTGGGATGTATTTCAACTTGTCGTGATTACCTAATACAAGGTATTTATAGCCGTTTAGTTGAGGTAAAATTTTCTCCCAACGTGTCTTTTGACCAAAGCAAAAATCGCCCAATATGAAGACTGTATCGTCCCATTGGACTACTTTATTCCAATTTAATATGAGTTGCCGATTCATTTCATCAGCAGACTCAAATGGACGACTACAATACTTAATTATATTTGCGTGGTCAAAGTGGCAATCAGAAGTGAAAAATACCTTATTACAGTCAAATTTATTTGTCAGATTTGCCATGTATTTTCTTATTGTCAATTTTTAAATAACAAGAATCTGGCAGTTCTTGTCCATCCAACTTTACAGAAGGAATATCCATAGATACCAGATTCTCAAACAATTTAGACTCCGTGGATATTTTTACATATCCTTCTGGAGCCATCAATTCTTCAGCTTGTTCATTAGTCAACCAAACCTCAAATATTTGCTTGACTTCCGCCCGCAATAAATGGGTCGGCTTTGTACCTTTCATAACATTCGCACTTTTTAAATTTCTTTCCTGACGTACAGTAAGGACAGATTTCATTTCTTCCGGTCTTGTGACCATGAGTTCCTGTTCTAATTTTGCTTTTCCAGGGAGTGTGCATCTTTATCCACATATTTCTGAACTCTTCATTCTGAAACATTTCTTGCATAAATTCTGCACCGTTGTTTTCCTTTTTATCCTTCTTTTCATCTACTTCTTCAACACCTAAAGTTGTGTCGATGTCATACGGAGTTACTATTAAGTCTTCCATTTTTAATTATATATTTTAAGTAAAACTAATTCAGTTATTCTTTTGTTAAATTCCTCTTTAGAAACTTCTTCTAATGTGCCATACTTAACATTGCCAAACCATGTTGGGTTGCCCTCATCGAAAAACTCTAAAGTATTAAACTGTTCATCATAATCCGCCCCATAGCCATAGAAGTCTATTTCATCTTCATCAGTACTTTCTTCGGCGTCCAATACGTACATAAACCTTACCCCTGACTCATATCTGTCTTGGATAAAGTATTTGCCTACATATTCCGAAGCATCAAACTCTTTTTCTAGATTTATCAATCGCTCTTGCAACTGCTCTATCATACTTTGATACTCCGAAATCAATTTTGATATTTCAACTTTGTTCATTTCAATCAACATTATAATCTTCAAATAAGGAACACTTATTAAAAGCATTAGTAATCCATATAGTTCTACTAATGCTTTTCTCACTCCATTTAAATGTTATTTTATCCATCCTCTTTTAATAAATTCTTCGTGTAAAGGATGCGCTAACTCATAAGCCTGTGGGTGTGCACTACCTGCATCTCTTAACTTAAAAAAGCCTTCCCATTGTTCAATAGTGCCTGTCATAATTAACTCAGTCTTCAAACTATTAGGAAGTACTGCTCTTGCTTGTTGAGGTTTCCAACCTTGATTTAATAGCTCTAAGTAAAGTTGCTCCGCTACTTGTAGAGATGCTACAAAGTTTCGCTCTGGAGTTATTTCCCAAGTCTTAAAGTATGGGGTCTCCTTACCATTGAGATGATAATAGTACTCTCCAATAAGATTACCAAAATCATCTGAAGTAATAACAGTTCCTTTGACTTCTTGAAGAGCTAAACTGTCCGCCCAACATGGTAAAATGAAAGTAACCTCGTTATTGAACTTATCCTTAGAGTAGTTACAATATCTGGTACTTTCTTGGGCAAAGCTAAATACACGGTGGCGTACAAATTCATGGGATACGCCTCTATCGCATACAAACTTAACAGTGATTCTCTTCTCGTGATATTCTGTAGGTTCACACAGATATTCAAGAACTCCTTGTAGGTCATGCTCTATTATTACCCTATAGTTAGTAGTATAGTAGTAATAATCTCCATCACTAATATATCTTGTATAGGGATTAAGGCATAAAGTACTCCAGTTAGTTCCAAACTGGAATCCCTCATCTACTACACTATTAGGAACTTTAAGATACACAGTACCATGCTCTAACATAGCACCGTGTCCTGACTTAACCATTCTATCCACAAACTCCTTCGCAGAAGTTTCTGTTATTTTATCCTCTGATTTGTAACAAGTTCTTCCAGCTATCTCTATTTGTCTATATACAGAGTTTATAAGCTCATCTTTCCACATTCGAGGGCCAATTTCCATATCTGCTGGAATAACTATATCTCTTGGTTTTTGTTCTATTATTTCAAAACTCGGTTTTATTAATTTCATATTTTTTTTAGTGAATCCAATGGTCTCCAATTGATATATCTGCTGTTAATGGTGCTCTTGTACAAAATGGCTTACCTCCAGATTCCATACATTGAACTAATATCTTAGCTACTTCTTCTGCTATCTCTTCCGGAGCTTCAAGATTGATTTCATCATGTACAGGAATACAATACTTAACTTTAAAAAGTAAGTTGTTTTCCTTTAGCCAATTGAATAGCTTTATAGAAGCTAACTTAAAGCACAATGCTCCTGCTCCTTGAATCGGATAATTTACAGACTGCTTCATAGAATCGGATAATCTTCTTCTTAAGAAGTCAGCTTCTTGGAACAACGGATTGCTCTCATCACGAGTTTGCATAGCATATTGTCCGTCTACTGTTCCTAAATCATCATTTATTCTATTTAGATTATCCCAATCATAAATAAATGCTTTATGTCCCGTCACAGGACTTAGCAAAATATATCCATGTTTCACAACAAATTCCTTCTGACGTTCCTGATATGCCTTCAATCCCGCGAAACCATTCATATAGTTATCCTCAATCTCTTGAGCTCTTTTCTTTGGGATACCATAGTTTCTTACTAAAGTAGAAGCATTACCTGCATAATTAAAGCAGAACTCATATCCTTTCGCTTCTTGTCTAAGCTCTGGGAATTTTCTTTTTACTTTTTCAGTAGGCATATCTTGAGGAATCTTATCTTTAAACACCATCTTAGCTGTCAGAGAATGCATATCTTTAGAACCATTAATAAGTTCATCAAGCATAGCTTTATCATTAGCGACGGATGCCATTAAGAAAGATTCTTGTCCACTATAATCCACAGATATCCATTTGTTTCCAGGCTCTGAAACGAAACAGGCTCTAGTAATTGCAGTATGCGGAAGATTTTGGAGATTCGGATTACTTGAACTTAATCGTCCCGTATCCGTTCCAAGCTGATAAAAGTCAGCATGAATACGTCCACTTACTGGATTTATAAGCTTTAAAAATTTCTCGCCAAAAGCCTTTACTAACTGCCCTGTCTTTTTGAACTCTATATAAGGTTCAATGATAGAACATTTAGCTTTCTGTGGTTCAATAATATCAATTCCAGCAGATTTAGTTTTCTGTTTAGTTTTCTTGTCTACTGTTGTGCAATTTATTCCAAGCAATTCAAATAATGGAACAACTTGTTTACTACTATTCCAGTTTATATTACACCTATATGCGTTATCAAATCCAGAAAACAAATCTCCTTGCAGATTCATTTCTACATAATCGAAAGGTATTCCAAATGAATATTCTATTCCTTCATCAACAACTTTCCTCTTTACTCCAAATGCAGTAGGAGGAATCTTCATCAAGTCTTTCATTTCCTTTCTAAGTGTAGTCATAATACTTGTCTTTACAAACGGACGATTTTTCAGCTGTGGGTCTGGATGAATCATTTTATGTTCTTCATAAAAATCTTCTACCCATTTATTGATGCTTGCTTCTGCATCTTTCATTTGCTTAATATCATCCTTCATTTTAGCTCTCCATTTTTCTACATCAATCTTAGCACCACAATATTCGATATAGGCAATAACAGGAACAAAATGATTCTCGAAGTCAACAGCTTTAAGAAGGTCTTTCTTTACTAGTTCAACTGTTTGCTTCTCTTTTATCTTAGTAAGATATACAACATCATGTGCAGCATAAACTATGACATCTTCTGTTAATCCAGTATTAACAATCTTACCCCGAATACTCTTATCCAAGTCTAAACCTAAATAATGATGTGCTGCAGATTGTAAAGACAGACTATGAAATTGGGCTGGATATCCCAAATACAATAACTTTTCAGCTATCATTCCGTCCCATACATTTACAGGGACTATTCTATGATGATATAAAAATTTCAAATCAAATGAAAGATTCCATCCTAGTAATGTAATATCAGGATTCTCAAACACTGGTCTAAAATAATTAACATCAATTGTTGTGGTATCTACTACTATTTGGTCTTCACCTAAGCCAAATTGAATACACAATAAAGCTTTAGTATAAGGGTCCAATCCTTCAGTTTCACTATCATATTCAATCCATTTGTGTTTTAAAATTTGCTCTAAAGCATCCTCTTTAGACATGATTTCATATGCGTCGGACTTAAAGAATCTTTGTTGTGTAGTAACTAGATAAATCATTAATGAACTCCTACGCTAATTTCGTCTAAATCAACATCTCCTTGTGATAGTAATAAATTCTCAATTCTCCCCTTTATCATATTTGCAATCTCTAATTCATCAGTATCTAAAGTTCCCTGATACTCATAATAGAAGTCTCCTGTAATCTCTATAGAAAACTTGAATACTTTTTCATTAACATTAAATGGAGCTCTTTCGTCTAGTTCTGCTCCTAATGGTAGGTTTGACATTCTGTTCGTCTTTTAGAATTGTGCATATATCCTTCATCTCTTCTAATGTATAATGTAACATCTCCTCTATTTGGACACGTAGTTTGGCTGGAAGAAATTGAGTACAAAGACTGACTGCTTGTAAAAAGGTGGTTACGCTTTTCAGCTTAGCCACCAACAATTCTTGGTTCATGATAATACAATAATGTAGGATTGTCTCTATGAATGTCTAGAGCATCAATTCCATTAATTGCTAATTCTTGTTGACACTGTTCAACATCGAATTTAGATGTAATAAGGTGATAGCCATGTAGAGTGGGAACAACAAGCTTTACTTTATTATCCTCATTACCTCTACATGAATTTACAATTCTTATAATGGCATTTAATTTCCATTTATCACAAGTATCAACATCCACTAGCCTTAACAGATTTCTTCCACTTTGTGCAGGAAGTTCTCCACAAACATGGTCCCAAACTCTCGGAGCTTGAAAGGTATTTCCTTCCATAAGCATCCTTGCAAGTTTCTCTTGAGCTCCACAAGCTGTTTTGAAATAGCTTCTTTTATTAAGGTGGATATATGCTCTAGCATTGTTGTTTTGACACAGCTCAATTATCTTTTGTTTCTTTTCTTCAAGATAATCAACACTATGTATATAATAGGCTTTAATGAGTCTTGCCCCATTATTACCTCTCCCTGTTACATTTCCATCCTTCTTCCGTTGAATTACTTGAAGAAAGTAGAAATCATCATTAGATTCAAACTTTAAGTTTTCCTCTATCAAATCAAAGTTATCAATTGTCATATACTTTCTCAACTTTGCAATTTCCATAATAATGGCTGCCATCTACTGAATAAGTTAAATTCCCTTTAGTAAATGTAGCCCAATAATCCAAATCCCAACCGTTTGTTTCATGTTCAAGCTCCTCGAATCCTAGCTGTTCCATTACTTCTAGAACTATATCAAAAGGACACTTACCAACAAAACACTCCGGTAATGTTTCCATGATAGCTAGGAAATTAGCTTTAACATCTCTAAGAGATTGAGTTAACAATTCTCCGTGATTTACAATATTTGTTTCAGTCATTTGGAATTACATCTAAATCTGTTAAATAAAATCCGTCATCGTTTAGGTCTTTCTGTACGAAATATCCATTAACTTCGGTATTTTCTCCACTAAGAGTATGTATCATTACTACTCTATCTTGGTCGTATTTTTGGAGAATTTCAATTAGTTGTCCTACTAGTATTCCCATTATAATAGTGTTTCAATATATTCCCTTCCTTCTCCTGTAAAGATTGGAATTTCATCATCAATAAACCAGTGACTTCTCAAAACTGAACCCGTGGCTTGGTAACATTTCTTTATGCAGCAACTCCCTCTTTTAAATTTAGTAGGATAATTGTTCCAATTAATTCCTTTTTCTTGAAATAATAGCTCTTGGATTTGTTTAGAATCCAAACCTTCTAATCTTTTATGGGAGAAATTAGCCTGTCCTGCAGAGGAGATACTGTTTCTGGTAGCATCTTGCTGTCTCCACAGAATACAATTAGTTACCTCTTCTTTAGGAATATTGAAGCACCTAGCATCAAACATTGCTCCAGCTTTAGCAGAACGCTTGTACGAATTAGTTAGTTCGTCATTATCTAATTTCCCATTATAGGAAAGCTCTACAATTTGTCTCTGGAATTGTCTATTGAAAGCAAGAGTTGCCATAGATGCAGCTACACTACATACTTTCTGGACGTTATAATCGAACCAAGCATCAGTAGTAAGTTTCTGATAGTCAATAAGTACTAAAGTTATTTCATCAGATTGTGTATATCCTAAAACACATCCCTGAATGTTCTCACATAAATATTTCATTGTTTGTTGCATAGCACTACACATAACTTCATCAAAGGGCTTATTAAAACCCTTTGTGAATGTATGAAATGCTTTTCCATCCAGCCTTATAATAACTGGAGTACGCCTAGTCAAAAATGTTTTAGAACGATTCTCATAGTAAGATTTCATTCTATCTCCCAAGTTGTCTATCATACTAAAACTTTCCCTCGTTTGGTTGTAAACAGGTCAAACCTTGTTCTCTCCACATCTCGACACATTTACAATTGTCTTCAAGAACGAATTGAACATTATATTTTCCCTTAATATTGTCCTCGTAGATTTTTTTCTTACATTCAGCTCCGGGACTGTAATCTTTAACTGGACGGAAGAATAGTTCATCAACCTTAATATCATGCTTAGCCAACCATTCTTTAGTAGCTGCTACGATTTCAGGAGTGCCTTCTCTACCAGTGACAATGAATACTTTACACTTCTCATACATACGTCTAACAAGTGTACAAGTACCTTCAATAGCAATATCATTCAACATGCCTTCAGCCGCACCATCACCATAGTAAGGTCTACCAGTGGTATTCAAACACAAAGTAGCGTCCATATCCACTAATATAACAGGGTGACCTCCGTCTACATGCTCGGCACTTTTACTTAACATATTTTTAATATCCTCTCGGATAATAAAATCACGGTATCTTCTCCAAGTGTCTTTAATTACCTTAGCTCCCATTGGCTGCTCACGCATTGCATCACGACGAATACATTCATCAACTGAAACAAAGAAATCCTTAAATTCCAGTTCATATTCAAATTCTGTAATGGAATTAGCAACTTTAATGATGTCTTCCCACCACTTTACCTCTTTGGGATTGAGATTCATATTATCTACAACAATATTATATCCCTTTCTGGTTGCTTCACAAGCAAAAGAGTGCTTAAGTTCAGTTACTAGCCCTTCTCTATTCGGAACCCAATATTCTCCAAGCATGTTACGAATATCGTCATTATTGAAACGGACTCTATGTTCTGGGTCTTCTTTAGCCCATGCCTTTGCCCAGGTTGATTTACCAGAGGCTTGAATACCTCTACAAAGTATTAATTTTCGTTTTTCCATTACTCACGGTACACTAATTGATTAATTACTCCTTCTTTACCCTCGTATGTAGCTCCTACTATTTGTTCGAGATTTTCATCTGGATACTCATCTCCATTTTGTTCTCGAATAATCTCCATAGCTCTAAAAGCATTACGAGCAGCGACTATAATTATCCCTGCTTCGTAATTCCCATAAAATTCATTAGTATATAAATACATTACTTTACAGCTCTATATAGTTCAATTACACTGTGCACAGTATAGTTACGATATGCTTCCTCAACAAGCTCTTGAGCTTTAACTGTCTCTGTTCTAGACAATTCTGGGACCATAAACATTCCATCCTTAGTTTCAATAACAAAGGTAATTCCTTCTACTATTGGATTCTTCTCCGCATCGGGATATCCATAGAACATAAAACCACCAAATGATATTGCACTAAATCTATACAAGTTGTCTTTAATATTGTCAAATGGTTTATCAGTTAGTTTGTCTGGAAGAGGAGTTTCACAATCAAGTTTATATTTCTTTCTCCATCTGATTTTTACCACAGATTCATTTACGGTATATTCAAGGTAGTCATCTCCTACCATACTTGGAATTTTAGGTAATAAAGCCCAAAATAATTTACTGATGTTTTCGTCTACGATTTGTTTTACTTCTTTACTAGTCATTTTTATTAAATTTTAAGATTCTGATTCAATATCAATTTCTCCCTTATCAAGGGCTTTACCTTCTCCATCTAAGAACTTGAAACACTTCAATTTAAATGCTTCTGATTTCATGTTCTCAATCTTGATTACAATTCCTTCATGAGGAACCTTATTATCACAAGTTGGGGAATTACATTCCATATAGAAGTTCTTATCGTTAGCTAATTTTGATAAGAAATTCTCATTCCAGTGTTCAGATGGGTCTAGGTCAGGATACAAGTCTTTGGCATAACCATAATAATATTGCTCAACCGGAACAAGACCTACCATTTGAGCCCACAATTGTACTTCACGAGCAGAGAACTCATGTACCTTACCGCTCACATCTGTAATAGTTACACGATAAATTTGCACTTTAAAATGCTTCCCATATGTATAAGCTTCATCTCCTACAGGTGGCAGACAACCATAATCATAATTCTTTTGGATATAACCGCCATTAGGTAAGAACCCAATAATTTCATAATAAGCGGTCATACCTTTAGAAAGGCATGGACGAACAATATCATCAGCATACTTCCATACATCGACTCCATAGAATCCACCCTGAACATTTCTGTTGTAATACTGGTTCTTGATTACAGAGCGAGAAGAATACAAATAATCATATTTGTCAAACTCTTCTCCAGTTAACCAACGAGCAATCTTTTGCTTCCAGTTTAGTTCTTGCTTACACAATACATAAGCAGATATTCCAGAAGTCCCATGAACTTTAGAAGTTATGCTGATAAGGTCGTTGGGATGTAAAACATGCGGACACTTTTTGATAAGAACGGTATCATAGTGGAATCTGAACTGATTTTCGATGATTTTATCAAGTCCCTTAGGCTGTTTTCCTTTACCTGAATTTCCTGAGCCCGGTGCTCCTGGAGTGCGAGTATTTTTAGGGATATACTTCTTATTAACCCAAAATGTTTTTCCGTCATGTTCAATAGAGTCAAATTCTGTTCCTTCTTCTACTTTAAGCTCAACATTTACTGTTGACATTACCCAATTTTCAAGAACTACAATAGGGATGATAAATCCTTCAGACAACTCACCACGCAATCTAATAGCCTTCACACGACCGTTATCTTCAAACATTCCAGTCTTTGTCTGGTCTACATTCAGCTCACCATGACGATACAAATTTGCGTAGCTAAGGAATTTGGGATTGATGCAACAAGCTGTCGGGAAATATACATATAATCCCGGTTCGGAATCAATACCAGTAATGATATTAAATCCATCAATACAGCAACATTTTAACTTCATAACCTCTGGGTCAGAGTGTTTATGGAAGTTATCGATTTTTACAATCTTTGCCAAATAGTTTACATTGGCATTTTTACTTTGGATTAATTTCATAATTCAATTAATTGTTCTGGTGTTATAAAATGAAAATCACTGTCCTCAAATGCGAGGTGTAATTTGTAGGTTTCAAAGCTTTTAATTGCTTCAATGTAGTCTTCCACAGTACAATCTTTATCAAATGTTCCAGAAGACCATACATGTGTTTCTCCATTTGCTTTAAAAAAACTGACAAACTCTAAAGTATCAGTTTTTATAGCTAAACAGGAGTAACCAACAGGCTTAAGGAATTTATCCTCGGATATTTCTCTATAGCCCATAAATAAGGCAGCCTTCTTAAGGTTCATATATACTCCACTCTTTAGATAAGACTGCATCAGTGTAGAACTTAGTTACTACATAGTTTACATGAGAATCTTTGATTCCACATATAATTTTTCCGTCTTCCATGAAGTACATTCTAGTCTTACCTTCTATAGTTAAACAAACTGTAAGACCGCTTTCCATAAAGGAGATTGCATCTCCAAATCCAAATTTTTCCATATTTTTATCTTTCTTTTATTAATTCTAAAAATTCATCCCAGTTCTCTGTGCTGTTATACATAGCTTCAATAACGTCACTAGTAAAACGGCTCATTAACCGAAGTGTTTGTTCGAATACGTCTTTAAACATATCGTCCTGTTCGTCCTTACTAAGCGTCTTGCCAGTCATTCCGACCAGCAATTCGCCTACCTTGGATGCAATGTCTATTTGTTTTTTATAACTCATAGCTTCGTGTGGCTCTATACTCACACATAAAATTTGCAAAAGATTGTGCTAAAGATTCATCTTGTTCATTACAGTAGTAAAATTGAAAACAATGAAATAACTCATGCCAAAATGTATTTTCAATTTGACCTTCTGTTAATTTCACATCTTCTCCGTCCTCTTCCATAGTTGTAGCCACAACTATTTTCCTCTTTACATCACTATGCCAACCATAGCTTCCATCATCAGTTTTATCAACGGTATCTACTGTGTAATCAGTATTGGCTACTTTAAACCTTTTAGGGATTTCCATTCTTCAAAGAAACTAGCCATGTCAAGCTCCACTTCCGACTCATCTACTTGAATGTCTCCTGTGTCAGTTTCAGAATATATTATATCATACATAGCATCTGTAAGTTCCTCTTTATCTTCACAGTGTAAGAAATCAGCAGGGTCTAGTTCAAAACCAACACACATAGATGCTCTGTAAATATACCTATTAAATATTACTTCATGTTTGCTCATGCTTTTAGAATTTATAGTCAATGCAAGTTATTTTATATCTGTTACCTGCAAAATGGTATAACCCATCCTCTTTTAAAAATCTGCTGAAATTTTCATCCACAGCTTCTTGAAATGTCTTAGGGAAACTTAAGTACCAATAATTGCCAGTGGGGGCTGGAGCATTTTGAACTAAGTTCATAATTGTTTGTAGAATAATTTCACTATTAGTCATAATCTCTAATACATTTTAGTACTGGCTGCAGTGGAGTTCCTTCTTCTGAATAATAGAAGAACTTAACAGTAGCCATCTTTCCGATAATGTCATCGAGATTGTCTCTATATTCCTGCTTTAATTCTCTACTTCCCATTGGCTTAGCCTTAAATTCTATTCCATCTTCAGTTACACAGGTGAAACACATATCTTCATCACGAAGACCTTCTGAAATACCAGTGATTTCAAATTCCGCATCCTGATATTCCTTAATTTTAATCATATCATTAGTTCGTTTACCAAAGCCATATAGCTTACTCGGATTACGAATAACAACACCTTCAAAACCTTCACCTACATACTTATCATGTAGTTTCTTGATATTTGCCCAACCACTAACTTCTTCTTGAGGAACTAGTCTTATTTGTAAGTCCTTAGCAAGAATAGGGGAAAACAAATCAGAAGTGATATTCAGCTCTTCTGCCATTTCAAGCATTTGCTCATTTCTTTGAGTGAAATCAGCTTCTGCATCCATAAAGTCATACATCCAAAACTCTAACTCAAGAGTTCTAGGGTCATCTTGCTCCAATCTTGCAGTACCAGAAATCCATTGAAGTGGTCTACCGTGAGAATATAATTCTCCATCAATAGACACATCTGGATGATTCTTAAACCATTCAATTAAAGCCGGATTATTTCTTATGTGTGCAGTAGCTGGGTCATAGTCCCCTCCACCTCTGCTTGAAGAACGAACTTCTCCGTCTTTAAAATAGAAGGAACAGCGAACTCCATCAATCTTACGAGACGCTAACCACACTTTGACCTTATCGTATACGCTTGTTGCGACTTTATTAAAGTCTTTAGCAAGCATATGTTTTTTACAACCATTAGCATCGGTCTTATGCTCTGGAAGAATTTCATCAAGTTGGTCTTTAGTATAATCTCCGATTTCTCCTTCAATTAACTTATAACCTTTATCTTGATATTTTTTCAGGTGAGAATTATATTCAAGTTCTGCCTGTTGTGTGACAGTTCTCTTTACCTTACCTTTAGTAATTGTTATATCTGGTTGTGCTGTAACCTTACCTTGATATTGGTAAGTATTTCTTTTAATTGTAAAGCCAGAAAGTTCACTTCCTTCACAGGAAATTTCAACTACTCTGATTTTACCCTTTGAGTCTTTAGAAATTAAAGTATTCCTCATTATTTCTCTCCAGTATGTCCAAATCCACCTTTACGGTCTGTTTCGTTTAATCTAGCTACTTCTTCCCATTCAGCCTTAGCTACCGTTGCAAATACTAATTGAGCAATACGTTCTCCATCCTCAATCCACACCGCTTCGTGACCTTGGTTAATGACTATTATACCAATTTCGTTTCTGTAGTCAGCATCAATTGTACCTGGAGTGTTAAGTATAGTAATTCCCTTCTTTAGAGCCAGTCCGCTTCTAGGTCTTACTTGGCACTCATAGATAAACTCACAGTCTTGGTCAGTAACTGGAAGAGCAATCTTTAATCCAGTCGGAATAAGTGCCCTAGCACCTGGGTCAAGACGAAGCATTGTAACCTTGTTAATATCGGATTTAAAAAGAATTTCACAATCCCCGAATGCTTTAATAGGATTATCAACTGTTACTCTACTAAAGTCTGCACGTACATCCATACCTGCTGACATAGGAGTTTCATACTGTGGAAGTTTATTGTTCGATAGATTAATTACTTGTACCTTCATTTAAATAATTTATTAGGGAGTTTAATACGTCTTTATCTGCTTCTGAATAGAAAGCTTTAATTAGTTCATCTCCTTCATAAACAGCAACAAACGGAGTCATTCTGGCTCCGCATGATGCTTTTATTTTGTATGCTTGCTTTTTTTCTTTATAGCTGCCTTCATCAAACAACTCCAGAAAGATTCCAGATAAATTTGCATCTAGTATCCTCTCTGAATCAGAAGGATTACTATAAACAAACTTTACTGTTACCATGCAATTGTTATGTAAAGATACTTAGTAGTGTAAGGACCTGTCTCACATGAGAACTCAATTATATCACTATCATCGAATAAATCATAGATACTTCCATATCTGTCTTCCCCTAGTGTAGTCCAGTCAACATAATCCCTTAAATCTTCTGGAATTCTATGTCTCTCATCCATTATGTAGTCTTGTCTAGCATCATAGAGCATATCATCTACATTATCGTCATTATATACTCTATATGTCTCTTCAGTACCATCTTCTTTCTCAAAAGTAATTTCTCCATCATCCCACTCATCAATTGTGATTTTTTCAAGGATATTCTGAATTTCTTCTTCTGGAGTGTCTTCATCAAAATAAACTTTATACAGGTCTAGGACGGCTACAGCTTTCCAAGGGTCATCATATTCTTTATCTTCTAAATAAGTAGCCATAAAATTGAGTTTCTCTTCTCTTTCAGTCATTTTAGTAAATTTTTATTGTAATAAATGAACATCTTTTCTTGTCCGAGACAATGCTACGTATTGTAGCTGCCTTCTTTCATCTTCATCTTTACAAAGATTGATATTCTTCATATCAACGAAAACCTCTCCATAAGAACTTCCTTGAGACTTATGTGTAGAGCAAGCATAACCATAATCAAAGGACTTCTTTCTAATTAACCTATTTTCATAGAACATATCTACTGGAGTTGTGAAACTTCCAATGACATTGTAATATTCCTTCCAAGCGGTTCTAGATTGTTGAAGTCTACCATTCTCTTTCAAGTTAATGGCTTGTAATCGTAATCCTTCGATACGTGATGCTAGAGCTTGCATATAATCAGAATCAATATCTCTTGAAATCATAGATACTGGAGTTCTGTCATCTGTATTAGAATCATACAGTGTAAGCTCATATCCTGGGACTTTCATAAACCCAGGAATATAAATATCACGCTTTTCTGGCTCGTCTACTATAATATAATCCATTGAGTTCCAGAATTTAATACCATTAAACTCGAGATTCTCATATCCAGTCAAGAACTCAAACTGATGATATTCAACAGTCTTTGCATCTTCCCAGATTACCCTTCTGATACAGTTGTTATAGCTAGTAACCATAACATTCGTATATGACAATATTTTAGTTGCCAATATGTCTCCATCTCTCATTGCTTTCTTATAAGCTGGCACAGCTGCCTTTAGAAATGGAATAACATCAGAATAACAATATAGAGAACCCTCCTCTGACTCTGCAGAGTGGAATCTATCAATAGTATTACTTCTTAAAGTAGTTAATATAGGCATTAATGCATTATTCTCTGCTTGCCTATAAATCTTAGTAAGAATATATCTATCCTCTAAGTTAAATACTTTAGAAGTAGTGAGTGAATTAACAGGACGTAATTGACATTTATCTCCCACAAATATCACCTTACAATTAAATGCAACACACTTCTCTATCAACAAATCAAATAAATCATCATTTATCATAGAAGATTCGTCACATATAACTACTCCACCTCTCGGTATCTGTATTCTCTTGTCATTCACTCTGAACTTTAAATCCTTAAAGTCCAACTCTAGGATTTCAATATTTGGAGAAAGCTGTAATAATTGATGCAATGTTATAGCATCCCTATTAGTAAATCTTGAAAGTACTAACTTAGCTTTATGAGTTGGAGCACATAAAGCATACTCCATTGTAAATTCAGAATCCATATACTCAATGAGGGTTCTCATTAAGAAACTTTTTCCTGTACCTGCTGCTCCAATCAATGAAAATGCCCTCTTGTTCTTATTTTTTAAGAACTCTTTCATTGCATCTAATGCTTCTACTTGCTGTTCTCCCAGTTGAGGTTTTTCTGTTTCTACACCTATATTTGCTAGTGTGAAATTAAACATACTAAGCAAATATTAGTGTGAGTAATACTATTACTGTAACAACAGCCTTATATGGATATCTATCCATTTCTTTCTCAATGTCACTATGTCTCTTGATATAATCTCTTCCTACAGGATTGAGTGTAAATATAGAAGTTAATACTACATCTGCAATCCATATCCATGCAATAATTTGTGCTATTAAAACCATAATAAATAAAAAAGAGCAACCTTATGGCTGCTCTTTCCAAAATAAACGTGTAATATCTTCTAACACATAAAGACCTGCTTCTTCATAGGTTTTATTAACCTTGTACATCTTTTGATTGGTATTAGGATTATCAAGTGGACCTAATTCCTCAATGTAAGGGCCTAGTTTAATAAAATCATACTCTCCTAGTCTTCTTTCTAAACCGGGTGGAAGTTGCTCTCTTCCAGAATACCAAGCTCTTTTAAGAGAAGGGTATAGGGTCCCTATATGTTTGCACAAGTAATAAACATCCATAGGATTTGAGTCTCCTCCCATAAAAGCCACACAGGTTATTCCCCCATTTTTACTAATTAAGCAATCTAGTTCACTGTGAGTCAATTCCTTACCGATGTCTCCTGCCAAGAAAGAGCTATGACAGCCCTTACAATGACATGGACAATTAGATATATTTATACAGAGAGTGATTTCATCTGGAATCTCTCTTAAAGTTACTGCTGTGTCTGTGTATTTTATCATATTTTAATCAGATTCATGTAACACAAATACAACTGGCTTACCATCTACTTCACATACTGATAACACCTCTTCATTAGGGTCACAATCATCCATTTCTTTCAGCCATGTATCTAATGTGCAAATAACAAAGCCAGACCAGCCATCAGGACCACCCAAGAACCAACCTTTTTCTCTCATGATAGAAAAGTCTCCATCAAAATCCTGCAGATTATTTCTAACCTTATCCAACCAATCGTCCATGGATTTATCCCCATAGACTGAACAACAATAATATTTGGACGTATCGAAATGAGCTAAGATAATTTTCTTAGCCAATTCCACGTCGTACACCCAACCATTCTCTATACCTGTCATATTATTCATTTACTGTATATCCTAGTTTAGATTCATCTACTGTATATGTAAGATGATTATATACTCTATGTGTTTGCTCCTCTTGTCTACCTGCTGACCAGTTTCTTATCTTAGTAAGATAGCCAATGATTCTATCATAAAGGTCAATGTGAGCACTTCCACACATTGGACATTTAGAAACAGGAACCTTAGTTATAAATCCGCAGTCTTGACATTCAGAGTTAGGAACATTGAATGTTAAATAACTGCATCCAACAGTTGCAGCATAGTTAAGTAACAGACTTGCCTGATTCTTGGTAGGATGTTCAGATAGATTGATGTGTGCGGCACTTCCTCCGTCTAACCAATCTCCTACATATTCACTACCATGTAGCTTGATTTTCTCAAGAATAGAACTATTTGATTCTGGCAAGAACACATAAGAAGTATATAGATTTCTATCTTCGGGAACCCAATATCCATCGGCTTTATCCCAATTGTAATTCTTTACAGCTAAAGATTCAGCAGGAACCAGTTCAGTATTGAACATAGTTTTCTTAGTATTATGGAGTTGGTTTTGTTCCTTAATAGTTCCAAAGATAAAGTTGCAGAAATCCTTATATTCTTTATTGTCACTACATTTTATTCCTAAGAACATTGCAGCTTCATTCAATCCATTTAAGCCAATAGTTAAATACTGATTATTAAGATTAATGAATCCAGCCTCATAAACAGGAAGTAAGTGTGCATTATATAAATCCCAAAGTAACTCATTATAAGCTGTATGGTATTTATAGACCCTTTCAAGAATATCCTTTAAATACTCTCCAAGTTCCGGATAACATGAAGGACTTAATTGAGTTCCAGGTATCGGGCAATCATCCTTGTATTCCCGTATATAATTCTGAATAATTCTATTCAGGTTAAGAGTAATTACAGATTTAGAACCAGTTTGTTCTCCAACCAATCCATTAGTAAATGTAAATTCATTGGATTGTAATTTATTCTTTAGTCTACAACAGCTTGATAAAGAATCTACACTGTCACTTATATAAGTAAAGAATGAATGTCCTTCCGCATATTCTTCTGATATAAAGTCAATCCATTCTTGGTCTTCAAACTTCCCATCTTTATAAAGAAGAGATACAGTTTCAACTGGGAATGTGAGCATACAACGAAGTCTCTCTGCATTAAACCATTTCATGAATTTCTTTTGCAGCCAATTTAAAGAATCCCATTTTGGAGTATCTCCATCCGGGAATACGAAATGTCCGTACATTCCTTCAAAATAAGGTTTATCAAAATAACTTACATTCCAGAAAGCTGATTGGAAACCCCTTGCTGCTGCTGGCTGATTTACAGAATATACAATTTGTTGAAAGTACTGCTCTATTTGCTTACCGATAGTACCTTCATCAATTTTGTTTCCATTTTCGTCTTCATGCCATCTATGTTTAGCATTATCACCGTCAGCATATTTGAAATAATGGTCACCCCATTTCTTACGAGCAAAGTGGTCAAACATTACTAAGAAACTGGCTGTTGCAACAGCTCCTGCGAATTGAGAAGATACAGCAAATATCATATTTACAAACATTCCACAAAATGAATCAAGGTTCTTTGGAGATGCAGATAGACCACCAATTCCCTTAATTCCGCCTTGTAGAAATGGATAACAAGATAAAGCTACACAATATGGGAATCCAAATGTAGAGTTCTCATCATGCTTGTAAAGAATATGATTCTTCAAGTCTCTTTCATATTGTTTCGAATCGAAATCTGGATAAAGAACTTGTAATTTTTCCTTTACTCTGTACCTATTAAGGTCTATATTATTGCTTTTATACAATTCATTGTTAAGTACAGCAATGTTCTTATTCGCAACGTTTGAATTATCGTCAACTTCAGAACCTTCTGCTGCATTAGAAGCTCTCATAAATTCCTTTATAAATTCTTCTCTTTCTCTCACATTCTCACGAACACGAGCTCTATTTTCTCTATATAATATATAGGCTTTAGCAACATCGGGGAAGTCAAAGTCCATAAGAATTTCTTCTATTTGGTCTTGAATATCCTCAATAGCTATTTCATCCCATATCTCAATAGAATCTAAAATATCATTAACAGTATCTTCTTGTGGTGTGTATCCGCAAGCAGTAAATGCTTTTAGGATTGCAATTTTGATTTTAGAAGCATTAAAAGCTTCGCTTGTTCCGTCTCTTTTTACTACGTTCATAAATATATAATTGTTTATATTGTGCCGAAATGCTTTACAAAGATAATAAAAATTTTCGACACCTCAAAACAAATCACTATACTGTTAAGATGTCTTTTAGTAGCAAAGTTTTCTCAACCTTGTTCATTATATCTTTTCCTCCATCATTACTAATTAATTGAGTAAATGCATTATATACAGTGAACATATTTACCGGCTGGTCTTCTGGGATGAAATATTCAGATTTTTTATCGAATAGTAATTTATAAGCATCTATTGGAGTACTAGTTGCCAACTTTACTTTTCCATATCCAGAATCATATGCCATATTAATAGAGTTTCTCACCCACATTCCAAGATTTCTCTCGATTTGTTCATCAGTTCTTGCAAATTCTGTATTGTGTAATTTTTCCAACCATACTTTCATATCATTAGTCTGTTCCATTAGAGTGGTTACAGGTCTATAATTGATAGCTTTTTCTGGTGATAATTCTTGAATACTCAAGAAAGAAGGATTGAATACACAGAGATTTGTACAAGCTCTATTAAGTCCACCTCTATAAATCTTTACTATTGGCTTACGTACATCTAATCCATATATAAAACCAACTACTTCATCGTGATTATCAAATGAATACTCTTCTGGCATTACTGCCTGTATCCATACACGATTATAAGTAATATCTTCCATATCTATTCCTCCATCTTTGGTTTTAGTTATCTGGTCTGGTATCTTTACTTGGATTCTGAAATCATCAGTAAATTTAGACATTCTTTCCAAGAAAGGTGTTACGTAAGCTTCAGTTTTAAAATACTCATTGTCTTTAATAACTGTAGCTTTACCTTTTAATAATTCAGGCAGCGTTATTTCCACTTAAGTTTAATATTTTCAATGTTGTTGAACGATTTATTCCATCTATGAACTTGTTGAGGGAATCCTCGTAATCTTCAAGTAAGTCCTCTCCGAATATTTCAGGAAGCACTTCTTCATCAAACCTAAAGCTTTTAGTGTAAGCATCAAATTCGAGGTATAAATCATCAATGTCTTCAACATATTCGTTTTCAGCCTTTTCCTCTCCTACTAAGCAATCAAGCAATTGATACTCAACTTCAAACTTTCGTTGTATAGCCCATATAAATTCTCTTTCGGCATCTCCTTCATCCAAGCAAAAGACATTTACATCTTCTGGGTCTAGAAAGCCTTCGGTTGCATTACACAGTGAGATGAGGTGTGAAATTGCCTCTTCTCCTGTATAATTCATCAATACTTCTACGATAAAATCATTCATTGTAATACGATTCTTCCGTCAATAATTTTTGTTCCATCTATGATTGAATAATCAGTACAAGCCGGAGTATTTCCGAAATTCTTGTGAATCCATTCAGAACTTCCAAATAAAGAGCCTACTGATTTATATGTAAACCTACGTCCATAGGTTGTTGCGGACTGATGCAAATCTCCCTTTACGAATACAACCTTATTTCCAAATATCTGTTTGTTATCAAGATATTCATTAATAAAGTTCTCTGTCTTTACATCTAAAGTCAGGGGAAGATTCTTGAACATATCCTTATTATCCTTTCCATGACAAAGGACAAATGTTGTGTCTCCTACATTGAACTCCCCAATGAACTTATCGAAGATTGTACAATCTACACCTTTGTGGGTAAGAATTGCTTCTAAAGCTACATTGGCAGCATATCCAAAGTCTCCATCATGATTTGATTCCCCGACACAGATATACTTCATTTTGTTATAGTTCATGTGGTTTAATGTATCAAAGAATTCTACCATACATTCGATAAATGTATGGATTTGTTCTTTATTACACATGTTTTGTGGTAAAGAATGTCCACCACGAGTGGTTTGACCGTTATATCCGTCAAGAGAATCTCCAAGATTACAAACATAGATGTTATTGAATCCTCCATATAAAGCATTCAGTCTGAACAATTCATCAGTAATCAGTCTCAATCGTCTTTCTACTTCAGCCTTATCATAAGGATTAGAATAGATTGACAGCGAAGATACATATGCTCCAATGTGCATATCTGACAGATAAATGATTATATCTTGTTTACCACAAGACTTCTTTGGGACATACTTAGTAAGGTTTGTGAGATTCAATCCATCTAATTCAATATGGATTCCTTCTTCCAGTTTTCTTTTCAATTCAACATTTTCAAGAGCATATTTCTTAAGAAGAAGTCTATCATTTTTAATGGATTGTTCCTCCATTGTTCTAAGGAAATCATTTTCCTTTTCACGCATTTGCATATTAACTAACTCTTCTTGAGTGTGTTCCTCAATAATATGAGGTGCAAATGGAGCTACAGCTTTAGTAATACTGAATACTCGGAGAATACGTTTAAAATCAATAAGAGAATATTCTGGGAAATATCTACTTACTTCTCTTTGAGTAATAGACATTCCATAATATGAATACATACGATGTATGTTGTTCATTTCATCTCTTGTAAGTCTTCCTGTAAGAGGAGCTTTATCCTTTCTTAGAACTTTAAATTCATAGAACTTAATCTTTCCGTCTTCATCACGAATAAGATTAACACTATTTCTATCGTCGTCTGCTTCAAGCTGGACTTGTTCCAAAGTAGTATCGTCAGATACTTGTTCTTCAACCGGCTGTGAGAATATAGAACTCTTATCTTCAAGAGACTTTTCCCACAATTCATTGATAGCATCCATATCTTCTTTACTTACCATTCCTTCTTTGTAATGATTGGAGATATTTTCATATGTATCTTCAAAATACTTTTTAGGAAGTTTATTGGCTTTAGTAAAGTCCGACTTTGTAGTTTCTAATTCAACTAACTGTGATAAACGTGTGATAAAATTAGTAATTGTTTTTTTGTAAATCATTTTTCAATGTTTTAAGTTAAGCTGTTACGCCTTTAAAGTTTATAAAATAAAAAAGGAGCCCGCCTAAATTAATAGACGGACTCCTCTGGGGCTGTATTGATACATAGAAGTTATGCTACAATACCAAAGCAAAGGTATGTTCCTTTTTTAGCACTCTTAGAAGGAGTATATTCTACCTCAAATGCGATAGGTTCACCTTCAAGTACTTGTTTTGTGTAAGTGCAAACGATGTCACCTTTATAACCTTTGTCAGTGTAAAGGGATTTTGCAATTTCTTTAGCCTTAGCTTTTGTTTCGCTAGTTTCTGCGATAACAGAGCCAGATTTCTTATCAATTAACTGATAAGTAGTTTTGTACTTTCTCTTACCTTTTTCGTTCTTTACGTCATTTACTTTGTAAGGACGTTCACGAGTGTCGGCAGCTCCGGCTTCGATTGTAATCATACAACCTGCGTTCTTAACATTCTTAGTGTGTTTTGCAAGATAATCCAGACAGAACTCTTTGATGTCCTTTTCTGTGATTCCACCTTCGTGGTTTTTCTTCCAATTCTTATACGCCTGAGTTGCGTCTTTCATTACTTCAAATGGTAATTGAGCCTTTGCTTCTTCTTTAGTAAATGCACATACTTCTAATTTCTGGAAATTCAATACTTGTGTTGCCATAATTCAAAAAATTTTTTAAACATTATTCTTATTAATCATCTTCTATTTATTGTTACAAAGATAGTCATTTTTCTGTAACTTACCAAATAAGTTTGGTAAACAAATCTTAATAAAGTATAATCTAATTCTTGAATTATCTATTATGTTCTTCCGAAGAAGTGATACAAAGATACTACATTTTTTCGAGGTTGCAAAACCTCACTTGTTAAAAAGTGTGAAAATAAATTTATATCAAATTTCTTCTTTAGAGTTTGGAGGAAAGCAAAAATTGTTGTGGCACATTTGCTTCCAAGTGTCCTCACTTTCCTCGTAGAATTTATCCACTACTTTATCATCACGCCTTTCCATAAGACCAGCAGCCCATAAGAGCTGGTGAAATCTCATCTCTGGATGCTCTGCCATCAAATTTGTCAATTTAAATATGATAGCTTTATTATACATCAATCTTTGTGTCATGATTAAAATGGTAAATATTCGTGAAGTATCTTTCCAATCTGTTTTGCCATCTCGGCTGGAGTTTTAATTCCAAATGTGGGGAACTCTGTACAGCCATACATAAAGTCCTCACACATAATAGCAAGCCCCTTTATAAACTTCTCTGGAAGGGGGTCTTTAGCAGTAATCTGCATTAATATCTTATAAGGAGTGATATCTGGCTTTTGCTGTTTGGCTTTCATAGTCAAATGGCAAGTCAGAGCAATCACTGCAAACTTATTATTGACGTCAACATTTAAGTATCCGAGAGAAAAATTCTCGTTATAAATGTCTTTCATTTCTTCATACGTCATATCGTAATATTCCATTAAATAGGTGTCTCCCATGGATTTACTGTATAAAATGCAACCATGCGCAGTAATTTAGTAAATTCTGCAAATCCTCTTAACATTTCTTTCTTTGTGACTTTATATACTCCAGCAAAGTAATTAGGAACTGTAGATATTAGTAACATATTGGCTTTCATATCTGGATTTTTAAGTCCGTATATCTTTTCGGCAGCCAACATTAACATCCAACCATACATTCCCATTTGTCGATAATAGTGATATTGTTCCCAACTCTCACTAAATCGAGTCAAATAATGACCAGTAGTTTTTAAGTCATTCAATGTGATAAGGTTTTCATCTGGACATATTGTATAATTATCCAGTTTAGCCTTTAGCTTTAATATGAACGGTTCGTGTTCAGGCACACTTACTTCAACATCAATCAGAACCGCTTGCTCATTTAAAGACATAGGTGGAGTCATTATATAAGAAGGATTTAACAAAGACTGTATCTCTGTATTTCTTCTTGCTGAATCCAAACAGGCTTGTAACCTTTCCCTTGATTTAGCATCCAAATAAATTGGAGTTCTAGCTCTATCAAAACTATCTCCATATTCGTATGTCTTACGTTGTACGAAGTAGTCATCACATTTAATTCTAAGGGTTTCTATCCTTTCTTCTGTCATTTTTCCTTTATAGTAGTCAATCTTATCGGATGCGGCTATAATATCATCCTCTGTGACTACACCATTTTCACAAAATATAGGATAGAGTTCATCAGCCATAAATCCTGCTTTCGCTGTCGGTCTATCAACCGATTCTATTAGGACAAAATCATTAGGCTGTAATATTAACTCATGAACAGCAGAACCAAACACCAAAGAATCGGAATAGATAGTTTTTATTCCTTCGAAATACAATTTGGGAGACCCTCCTTGTTCAGGGTTTATATATTTAAGTCTCGAATTACTGATATAATCTCTATATCCATTTCCAAAATATTCATCATCGCTGATGTCAAGTATTTGGAGTGTTTCTACAAGGGGATGTAACTTAATATCCTCAAGCTTCATTTACCTGTAACTCAAGTTTATAGGTTGCATTGGGAGCATCTAATTCATTTTCGGATTCATATACATACATAAGTCCTTCTTCAAGGTCCATATCAATACAATACACTTTGTCTCCTGCTTTGTATTTACCAACGTCTTTGATAAATATGCAATTTGTAAAAGTCACAAAAAGAGTACCACATTCGTCCCAACTTCCCCAAGTAAATAATTGTTTTTCCATTAACCGTAGGTTTTCATAAAGCAATAGGCATCCATAATTTCGTCCTTACAAAGAGAGAAAACCTTATACATAGGAAAGTCAGAAGTTCTTTCAGTGTGATATACCAATGCAGGAAGTCCTGAATTGTGACATTTCAGTACATTACTAATTGAATCGTCTATAAATACATCAACTTTACCTTTAATCATATCAGCTTTATTGCCATGCTGATAGACCATTTGATAAATTGGAGCTTTAGGGAATCCATTCATCTCCAACCACTTCTTAGTCCATTCTTTGTTATTTACTCTCTTTGTGCAATACAGAGCTGGCTGGAAATCTGGCATATTAATAACCTTCAAACCAAGCCAGAAATCTCTGTCTTTGGATAATACCTGCTGCACGTTTTTAGTAATTATGCTATCTTCAAGCATACGTGGATTATTCTTCGTATCAAAATACTCACAATATGCTCCCCAAAAGTCGGCCAGACAATCGTCAATGTCCAGTCCAATTCTAAATCTCTTCATGTAAAAATTTAATTTGTTTATAAAGCGTCTATATCAATGACATCGCCTACTTGAGCATTAGCTGCTTCAACAATATCAACAAACTCATTCCAATCTCCAGGATAATCTAAATCCCAGAGATTTACATAAGTTTCAATGATTTTATCCTTAGCTTCCTGAAGACTTCTGACTGTAACTTTTTCAATCCAGACGCTATCAGATGTGCCAAAAGGAACTACGTATGTGTTCATTCACAAACATCATCAAAGGTTTCAACAATATCAATCATCTCCTCTGGAAGAACATCCCATACTTGGTCAAAGATAGTTTGTGGCATTTTTCCGTAATAAGCATAAGCAATACTTCCAGCCATAGCTGCAATAGTATCGCTATCTCCACCCATAGAAATAGCTAGCTTTAAACAATCCTCATAATCTTCAGATTCCAAAAATGCAAGTAAAGCAATTGGAACACTGCCTTGGCAGGTAGAATCGAAGTGATATCCTGGACGAATCTCATCAAGAGTCTTAGATGCATACTCTGGGTAATACTTATTGAGAATGTCTCTAACAGAACTTCTAGTCCTAAGTTTCTGCTTCATTACATATATTGCTAAAGCAATAGCTTGTGCACCCTTTACTCCCTCTGGGTCATTATGAGAACATAGGGCAGAGTTCTTGGCAAGTTCAAGACATTCATTTGCGTTATGTGCATAGAATCCAACAGGACTTACACGCATGGCAGAACCATTTCCATAACTTCCATAAGGAACAGGATTATCAATCCATTTACGGAACATTCCTCCATATCCTCTATTAGGATATTTCTTACACATTTCCTGAATACATTCTCCAAATTGCTCTGGAGTAGGATTCTTATATTTCAGAATAGCATTTGCTACTCCGATAGTACAAACTGTATCATCAGTAAAATCATTACCTGTTCTTACTAAACGAACAGCTTCATACAGTTTTGTTCTTCCAAATTTTGCTTCATAGGAGGAACCGCAGACATCTCCTGCGATTGCTCCAAATAGTACATAGTCCATCATTGATAATTGGCTGAGTTTTTAATAGTTATTTCTTTGTTGTAGAAATTGAATCCTTCGGGAGTCCCAAAATCTGTTAATGAAAAACAGTTGTCTATTGCTCCTTCAAAAATTTCGTCATCCGCGTCTTTGTTAAACACTTTAACAATTATTCCTTTAAAACTCTTAAGTGATGGCTCTATTGCGAGAACAACGTAATCGTAACCATGACAGGCATACCTAAGAAGGCATGGATAAGGAAGTGTTTCAGACGTTATAGTAGATGTAATTTTTACGCCCTCTATTTTAGGAGTTGATTTAATCATAATTCAATTGTTTTAATTGGATTTAAGTTAAATGAACTTGGGGTTATTTGAACTTTATCCTTTGTAAGAATTACATTCTTACTTAAAGATTCAGGCGGATAAAGATAAGTAGGAATCTTTGAGTTTTCCAAATACTTACAAAAGTGCGCTCCAAATGCAACGTTAGTCACATTCTCTCCAAGAATCTTTTCTTCAAGATATTCGAATACTCCCTCGTCCAATCCCTTTGAACTTCTGCCAGAAGGCATTAACGGTAATAGAACATGATATTTAATGTCACTACCGTAGTGCTTCCAAACCTTTATAAATTCGTCTACAGAATCTCTATCGGAAATAATGTGATGTATGTTAACATTGGTATCTCCGTCTGTAATTAACTTATCGACAGCTTTTACAGCACGTTCATTTAGGGATTTATTACCAAAAGATACGGCAACTCCACCGACATACTTTCTGGTATACTTAAGGATTTGCTTAGAGGGTTCATCATCTCTAGAAATCATAATACCATTAGTAGTGTAATTAGGAACTACCCCAGTATTATATACGGTTTCTAAGAACTTACAGAAATCAGGATGAATGGTAGGTTCACCAGTAGAACCAATCGCAATTTGAAATGGCTTATTTGTAAATACTGTTCCGCCTTTTACTTTAGATTGATATGTATCCATCCACTTTTCCCATGTTTCACAGATGTTAGGGTAGTTAATTCCTTTTTGTGAAGCACTTACATAGCAAAAAGGACATTCTGCATTACACAGTGTGTTAATTCCAACATCATAAAATTCAGCCATATCGGCAGGAAGTTCTTTAGCAACCCCACTGCCAAGTCTGATTGTTTTAAGATTGAACCACAGTGCATTGTAATTGTACGCGGGAAATACTCTCTTCTTAGTACCCCAATGTTTAAAATCTTTCATCTTATTCTTCATTAATTTCGTTCGTTTTCGGGAAGTTTATTCCACTCTGAATATCCAATAAGTTCAACAACTCTCTTAGTCTCTGGGTCTATTCTACAACAACCAGTGCAACCTATAATATTGAGGTTGTCAATCATCCATTGAATTGTACCTCTTCTAGCTTCATCAATGTCAATCCAGAGACGCTTTTCTAGTTCTTCAATTGATTCTTTAAACATAAGAGAATATATTTCTTTGGTAAATAACTCTCTTTTGTTTTCTGGAATCTCATCCAATTTGTAACGAGTGTATAAATCATCGAATGTTAGTATTTCCAATTCTCCACCCATTCCGGAAGAAGAATCATACTTATTCATTTCCTCATCAGAGAGTTTTTCCCATTCCTTCCAAGAACCTTTAAAATAGTTCTTGTCAGCAATTTCAGTAATAAGCTGCTTGAGCTCACTGATAGGCATTTCTGCCTTAACAGTGAACACTTCAGAGCTTGAATTTGTAATGATGTCTGATACAGACTGCAAATCTATTCCTATTCTCATACTATTATTGTATAGTTGTCTTCACCAAATTTCTCCTTTAGAATTGCTCTAATTCCAGCTTCATAGAATGTTTCAAAGTCCTCAATTCCATAAGGAACTTCAAGAGATATAGAATATTCACCGTCTTCGGTATATTCCCACACTCCAGGAGACATTTCGTAATCATTTCCAGGAAATAGTTCTTGCATGACTTTATATATCTCATTATGAGTCTTTTCGTCTTTAGAATCTATCCTAAGAAATACTTCCGAGCTCGAATTAGTGATAATATCAGAGAGTGATTGAACTTTAAATGTTATTTTAAGCTTCATAATTTTTTTAATGTCTTGATGTCCAGCAAATTGCATCATCTATCGCATCTTCAAGAACTTCACAACAATCTTCGAAATGGTCTTCAATTTCTACAAAGTAAATGTCGTCAAATTCATCAATACGAGGCATTATGTACGAATCCACAAATTCATTCCAGTCTTCAGAGCTAAAACAATCGTCGTCTGGTTCTTCGATATTGAGGAAGTTACATATTAATTCCCTTTCCCAATAATTATTGCGAATCCATTCTTCACCAACTGCATCAATACTAATACACCCGTCTGATGGTAGATTATCATAACGTTCTGCATCTCTCTGATGCATTAAGAATGTTTCAGAAGAGGAGTTCGTGATAATATCAGAAATACTTTGTATTTTTGTTAGAATTTTCATACTTTAATCTTTTTAAATCTGCCACATTTTTTACATAAGAAAGTAATTTCTACCCAAGTGGGACGTTTATCAGTCTCACTCCAGTATACTTCACTCTCTTTTATTTGTTCCCATTCGTGGCAACATAGGAATTTCTTTTTAAACGCTTCTAATAAGTTCTTAAACATATTATCCACAGCGATAGTCGGCACTGTATAGGGTATCTAAAGAGTTTAAAGCCTTTGCAGCTAATTCAGCTTCCTTATCGGCAAGTCCATCCTTAACTCTAATGTTCAGTTCTTCAAGAGCTGGGAAACAATCCCAAGCATCCTCATTTTCTTGCACACAATATTCTTTATATGTTAGTGCCCCATTCTCGATTGCAACTCTCTTTATTTCACTGAAAATGTACTCAAGTGCTTTTGTCTTGCTATCACACCAATCACCTGTATTCCAGCCATCTGTATAGAGCTTTTCCAGAGATTTTGCATAATCATCATATCCTTCCTTGATAAAATCTTTAATGTAATCGTAGTATGCATCTTCCCATTTATCATCGAATTTGGTGTCGAATACGAATAGGTCAGAAAATGTAAGAGTGCTTCCTGCTGATGCAAGTAAAGCATCTACAATATTTCTAATAATACATTCTGCATTACCGTTTAATATTGTAAATGTTTCAGTGGAACTGTTAGTAATCAAATCTATAACAGATTGAATTTTAATTTTCATTTTTATCCTAAATGATAACAGTTAATATTTAAATAATCTATTTCTATAACTCCATTACCTTCCCTCTTTAATACTGACCGCATCTTCAAGATTACTATCATCATTTAAAAGAGTCTGGAGATTTTTTACTTCTCGCTCATGGTAGTCTATTTCATCGTACAAATCCATAATTATATGATTATGTTGTTCGATTTGATTTTCCAGAGCTTCTCTTTGTTCGTTTGTCATAATAATAAAAAAGGCGACTATTGTTTAGTCGCCTTAATTAGTTCATAGAAATATTCTTTTGTCATAATGACATATTCTCCAATAGAGCCCATATTGACTTCTTTATTTACTTGATAGTTATGAAATACTACAAGTGGTCTGTCCTTACGCGGGCAACTTGGGATAATGTCTTGGTACGAGGGCTTATTCTTAGTACATTTACACTGTACATAGAATGGTAACGTGTTTGGAATTGTTTCTGCTATATCTATTTTATCAGCATCAAGGTTCTTAGATTCAGACCTAGAGGATTTTAATCCTTCAAATCCGAGCGCTGTTAGTTCCTTGATAATCTTTAACTCATAATTGTTACCTTTTCTCTTAGCATACGCTCCTGTGTGTTTCTTCTTTGGTTTCTCTTGTTCTTCTGCCATAATAATTTACTCCTTCTTGGATTAATTCCAAGGTTTTTTTGTGTCCATACTTCTTGTGAAAATCTGAAATATCCTTAGCACCATAGCTACGAGGTATCATAAGACAGACCAAACCAGTTTCTTTTCTAATCTTTTTCATATTAGAAACCCCGGCTAGGTCATTGTCATATAACACACATATGTGCTCAAATCTACTTTTCAATTCATCAAAAAGAGTTTGCGGAATAAATAAATTCTCAGAGTTAGGCGCTATGGCAGGTATTCCACACGAATAAAAAGTCATTACGTCTTTCAGTGACTTAGTAATAACCAACACTTTGCCCTTTTTCGGAAGTTGGTCTAGTCCCTGTATCATTTTAGCAGACCAATTAGAAAGGAATCTATATGACTTACGTTTAGGAAAATAAATTCTCCATAACTCTAGTCCATCCTTTTTACCTTTATAGTAACCATAAATGGGACTTTGTTCGTTGGAAGAAGCAAAATAATTTCCATTTAAAAAAATGGATTTACAAGAATATACCCTAAACTTTTTAAGTATGGGTAATGTGATACCATATGAAGCCCACCACTCAAGCTCCTTTTGAGAGAAATCTTGCATTTCAATTTGAATACTGGCTGGTCCAGTCTCCTCAAATTTCTCTGCACGTTCATTAATTTTGCCTTTGTTCTTTTTAAGATTTGGGGAAGATATTAGTCCAAAATCATTGGCTATAATTTTCAAAGCCTGATGATATGTACAACTAAATTTCCTTATTACAACGCTAATAAAATTTCCGTAGAAATCTCCCTTAAAGTCATTAAAGATAACATCTCCAGACTTATTCACATAAAATGAACAAGTCGGATGGTCATCAATTCTTAGAGGTGATTTAAATAATCCCTTCTTTACAGGAATACCCAAATAGTATTCCATATAAGTTTCTTGGGAGTACTTAGATAACAAATAGTCTTTTGTGATTGTAGGTTCAATCGTAAATTGCATATTAACATATTATTTCATTGAACCACAAAGATAACAGTTTTAAATCTCAATTCCAAATAACTCTTAATGAGATTAGTAAGAGCTAAGAAATGTTAGCTTTTACTTTAAAGAATTAAAGTCGATTTCGTCAACCGATTGAGTATCAGAAGCTGCGTCAGCCGCACTGTTCTTTTTCTCAACTGCATCAATATCAGTCGGTTTCTTAGCCTTTAAGTCTTCTTTTCTCTTTAAATCATATTCAGTAAAGAATAGATTGTCTCCAATAAAGTTATCAGAAACGAACACTTCACCTTGTTTGTTAAGTGCTAAGAAATAAGGAAGACGAGGTACGAAATTTCCGTCTTTGTCAGTTGCTCCAATCAGTTTTATATTAGTCTCTGTACCATATTTTGGCTTAAGAATTTTGATGAAGTGGTCACACAGCTCACCAAAGCTCTTGAATGGTATACCCTTTAATTTTTCAAACTCAGTTGGATTCATCACTGTACCTACTTGAGCGATAAAGGACATTGTTCTCTCGAAATTGCTAGGGCTTTCAACTTCGTGTCCTTCTTTGTTCTGTCTTGTGGGTCTTTTATCATCTCCTTCTTTTGGGAAGAAAATGCTTTCTTCGTAATAGCCTTCGTTGTTCTCGAATCTAACTTTTAGGATTTCATACACAGCATCAGGGTCCTTCTTACCTTTAAGTGTTTCTACCTTAGCTTCTGCGAGCTTAACTCTATGAATCTCATAAGGTTTCAATCTAGGTTTAGATGTTGATACTGACGGTGTTGCTGAGAGGTTAAAATTTAATTCCATATTGTAGATTATTTTAATGTAAAGTCAAATGATGTAATAGTATCTTCTTCTACTGAATCATCTTGAATCATATTTGCTAATTGAATATCCAATGGGATATCTTCACTAGGCTCTTCATCTACTTTGCTTGTATCAATCTTATCATCCGTTGATTGTGGTTCCTCTGGAGTCTTATCCCCAATAAGCATGAACAATCCGTCCTTATGTGCATGGGGAACTAACGTAAATTGAGAACCATATTCACTAAGAGTTTCATTAGCCTTACCTCTACAACTTACAGTTAAAGAGTTAGTCAGCTTATTTCCTCCCTTAGTTCCAAATGCTTCATTAGAACCTATCACAGGCTTTAGAAGCTTGCCCTGCTTTTCGTACTTAATATCAATTCTATCATCAGGACTGACACCAAGTGCTTCTGCAGCGGCTTCATTTAGTATATACTTATTATCTTCGAGAACAATTAAAGGTTCTTTACTATCTGGAAGGGAAGACTTAGACTTCTTTTTAGAGGTGCTTTTAGTTTCGGTTTTCTTTGCACCAGTTTCTCCTTCATTTATGATTTCGCGAGAGACGGGAGTATACTCCCCTGTCTCTGGGTCGAAATCGAATACAATCAGCATTTTAATCCTCACCATTATATTCCTTAATACGTGAAATTACCATATTCAAATCATTATCTATCAATAATTCGTCAAACAATCCCATAGGAGACTTAGCAGTGCAAGTTCCATCTGAATTGGTCTTAAACATATAACGAGGCTTATTTTCTTCATCCTTTTCAATTGTAGTGAAAAGTACATAAGTGAACAAACCTTCTAGAGTAATAACTGAATCCAACATCTTACCAAGAGTCTTAATCTTTAGATATTGGTTAACTCTATCTCCAATATTTTCACTATGAGTAGATACTACAATATACAAATCATCACGAAGATTCATTGCATTCTTCAATACAGAATAAGCATGTTGTGCCATTTCAGTAAACTTCTCATATCCTTTCTCCTTAGCTCTATCCATAGCTTCAAACGCCATGAAATATTGGAAGTCATCAATGATAACATATTTAATCCATGTCATTTTACTGTTAATAAGTTTCAACATAGTTGCAACATTATCAACACTAGTCGTAGTATAAAAGTTTCCTAACTCTTCTGGATTCTTACCAGCAGTATTAAGATTACGATACTTTTTCTTTGCTCCAGGAATACCCGGTCTTTTACCTGTTGTTGTAATGATAAAAGTTTCTTCTGGATTTAAATTTCTGATTGAAGTAGTCTTTCCAGAACCAGACTCTCCACAAATACAAATCATTTCTGCCATTATAGTTTAATACTTATTTGTAAAGGTTTATTTTCTTTGGCATCTATTTTCTTTGGCTGTATCTCTTCATAAGTTTCCTTTACATAATCGGAAGTCAAATACTTCGCATAATCATAGATTTCGTCAGATTTAGGCAACTCTTTCCAGAGTCCGCATTTTCCATAGAACGTAGTTCCTACTTCTATATCTGACTCACCATAACGATTCTTCAGAACAGTTATGCTTCTAAATCTAGATTGTAATGTCTTTATATCATAACCCTTATATTTATTCAGTCTCTCTCTATGTGGATTGAAAATGGAAATAATGATTTCACTATCCTGTGCTGGAGAACCACTATCCTTAATATCTGAAATTTGCATATTATCAAATCCAGCTTTCTTTCTCTCCATTGAGGTAGAATCTCTATTCGCCTGCATAATAACTAGCGGACTGATTCCACATCTATTTCTCAAAGTAACCAAATAAGATGAAATTAAATCCATTTCTTCCTTTAGGCTTCTTCCTTGAGATTTACGTACAAGACTTAAGTGGTCTATTACTACTAAATGAATCAGGTCTTCGTTGTCTGGCTCATAAATAGTTCTAGTCTCCGTTTCAATGAACTTGCCTCTTCCTTCCAATTCTTTCATTAAAGACGAATACAGAATCTCTGCATTTAAAGCCTTATCATGAACTGTAATAACCTTTTCTACATCATGTAGCCAAGGTAAAGAGTTAAGGACAAGTTGATAGTTTTCCTCACTTAAGGTATATCCCTTCTCTTTAGAAAGTAATTCTTTAGTAGATAATTCAACTCCATATTCCTCGAATATGTGCATACATAATAATTTGGCAAATAGCAATTCACTACTCATTTCCAAACTATAATATGTAACTTTGAATTTATCATCATGTAAGTGTTCAACCAGTGGTCTATAAATGTAAGAATACAAAGCCAATGAAGTCTTACCAGAACCAGTTCCACTAAATAACAGAGTATAAGTTCCCTTAGTTACTCCATCTATAATACTTTCCAACTTGGGCATTCCCATACTTAATCCCCAGTTCTTTCCACTTCTTCCTAATGTGATTTGATGTACTAACGAATTTGTTATCATAGAGACCTAATTGCAGAAAAGTTCACGCCATCATAATCTCCACTCATCAGTATTTCTATATCTTTCCATTTCTGGGATATAACAAATTCACAAATACCAAAATTAATAAAGTTAGTATTTTCCAGTGCCCAGTTCAAACATTCCAAAATGTGTTCATGCTCGGCTGGATTATGCCTTATGGATTTACCATAAAACCGGAAGAAATCTTCAAGACTGTCAAATTTCTTAGCAATATTACGTAATCCATAGGTCACCCCATTGATGTTCGTAAATGCTGGATAAGCTTCAAATAATTCCTTACCCATATCAAAAGAAGCTCTATAAAAAGTCTTTAAGAAGTTTACAGCAAAATCGACTTGTTCAGGATAAAACTGTTCTCCTTTATTGGGAATCTTATAAGACTTCAATATTATGCCTTTATTTTGTAAAGAGATTAAAGTACTTCTTAAATCTCCTCTCATTTCTTCTGGTATTGCTAAAAATCTAAAAACGTATTCAGGGTTATATTCTTCTTTCGCAAGAAGTAAAATTCTAATTGTAAATAGCTCATTTGGAGAAATTTGATACTTCTCTAAAATTGCTAGCTCATTGTCTATTGTTAAACTTAATTTATCCAAACAGTTAAAAATTAAATAAGTAATTTATTAATCTCTAACTGTAATCACTTTAATCTCCTTTCAGAGCGTTATCAATTACATACGGTTCTAAGAACTCTTTTAACAGCTCGTCTACCCTATGGTCTATAGCTGCTACACTATAAAGTTGGTCGTCGACGGTAAAAAAGTCCATGTTTTCTGTTGCGTCTAGGATTCTAGCTAACAACAGTAATTCTACTTGTCTTTCTAATATCATTTCGAATTGGATTACAAAGATAATAAAAATATTTGACATTTCCAAACTCAAGTGAGATTTAGGCAAATTTAACCTAAATCACTTGGTTGGTCCTGTCCATGTTTTGAGGAAGGATTCGAGATTTCTTTGACACTCGGCTGGGTCTGCGTAGGTATATTTGCTATCCCAGCATTGATATCCACAGTTTAATGTCCAAGACCATCCCCATAAATCGGAATCCTCATCGTACCAATAATTCATTGATACTTCATAATTCTTTCCTGCTTCTTTTATTGTCATACTAGTACCTAAACATGAAGGTCATTGGTTTCTTTTTTATTTCTTCAAAAGGTTCTCTCTTCAATACGTGCATTAATTGTTCTTCGTCTAAGGTCACATACTTCTTATTAGCATGTGATTTATTAAACCATTCTTCTTCGACAGTTCCTCTTACCACAAAGGTAAATATCTCTGCACGTTTATTCGGAGCAAACCTGACTACTCTTCCAGTTCTTTGTACCATTTTGGTAGAACTAGAATCCATTCCTAAGATTATAGCTACAGATAATCCGGGAACATCCATTCCCTCATCCGCTTTCTTCACGGTATTTAATACTCCAGTAGCCATTTTACTAAACTCTTCGAGAGTTATTCTACTTTTCTTTTTTGAATCTTTTCCAGTATAAACAGACCCTCGCTTTATTTGCTCTGCAATTTTAGTAGTTGCAGAAAATGTGACTATCTTACAGTCCTGCCTGTGGTCACAAATCAATTGAGTAAGTCTGATTTTATCTGGATGATTATAAATGAATTGTTTTCTTTGCTGCATAGTTCTTGTAAAACCAACAGCATGAAATGTAATATCCTGTAGAATTTCAGACTTTATCTTCCCATCCTTTATCTTGTCTCTTTCACAGATAAAGTCTCTATAAGCCATTCTATACTTATAGCCATCTTTGCCAATCATTTGCATGGCTAAAGAGAAGTTGTAGTCGAAATAAGAGAAGTGTTCAGTAAACTCTCTATTATACTTTTGGTACTCGGAGATGTCTGCATCAATATACACTTTATATTCAACATAATCAGAAACCCATCCATTTTGGAGAGCTTCTTCAAGAGAAATAGTATCAACAATTGGACAATACTTCTCAATGATTTTATGTCTTCCATCAAGTCTCTCAAGTGTTGCGGTTAAACCAAGTATCATTCGATACTTTACTTTATCAAATACTTCGCTAAATGTATCAGCAGCCATTCTGTGAATTTCGTCAATTATGAGAATATCACAAGTCCATTCATGCTTTACGACTGTGTTGATTATTACAACCTCTGCGTTCATGAAAATTCCATGTTTAGTAAGGTTCATAATCCATTGCTCTTTAAGCAAATCAGTTGGGACTACAACTAATATTCTAAACTGTGGATACTTAGCCAACACACTCTTCGCACATTTGATTGCAGTATAGGTTTTACCTACACCAGTACCATATTCTAAGGTTCCTTTACATTTATTATCAATCCATTTAATTCTTCCTTCTTCCTGCCGTTCATCCCTTGTTGGTGGTGTAAATAAGTCCAAATCAGATAATAGATGCTAATACTACATAATTATCTACAGGAATAGTAACAAGTTTTCCCAACGAGAGGTATAATTTAAGTGCAATTCTAAGAAGGAAAAACTCAACTTTAGAGAGTATATCCATGATATTCAGCAACTTTTTCTATTTGCCCCATTCTGGTCTCCCACTGCTCAATATGATACTTCACATCTTCTTCAAGTAAGAACAATACTTTATCTCTTAGAGTAGTCAGTTGTTCGGTTGTTAAATCGAAATACTTCTTACTCTTCAAGTTAATCATTGCTCTCAATTGTCCATATGTCAATCCTCTCGAATTTACATACAGATTGGCAGTAGATTTTAGATTAAGACGTTCCCTTACTACTTCCAGTCTATCTCTGATATTACCGTTTTCATCCTTTTCAGTCAAATCTTTCATTTCCTGTGGAGTGAACCATAATCCTTGTTTCAAGATAAAGGTAAGGGTTATATGTTGTTTATTAAATTTACCTAATGCATCTAAGCATCCGTCTAATACTAGTTCGATAGGTATGCTTGCAAATTCCAACGGAATACCATTAGTAAGAGTAGAGATAGGATATTCTTTTAGTTTATCCTTAGTAAGTTGTTCCTTATTGGCTTCAATGACTTTACTCAAATCATTTCTATAAAGGAATCTTGGATAACGTTTTCTATCTTCTGTTTCTTTCTCAAGATAGCGAAGATAAAGCTCCGTGTTACATTTGTCTCTCTGTTCTTTAATAATATCTAACAATACATATCTTCCCGGATGAGTTTTGTCAGTGTTATACAACATGGATTTACAGTGCTGATAGAACTTTCTTAATTGTTCTTCAGTACAATCAACCAAACGATATTCTGGCTGAACTCTTTCTCCATTCACTTCTTCTCTCTCACCTTTCCATACGAAAGATTTAATATTGTTGTCTTTTGCTGCAAGCGCTTCTTCTAGTTTTTCTTTAACTGTCATAACTTTTATAAACTTTTACTATCCTTAAATTTTCATCATCTATTTGTTTTAAAAGTTATCTATTGTGTTCTTAGCCGTTACATGTACATAACATACGGTTTCTTTTCCTCTGGTTTAGGTATAAATTTTATGAATTGTATGTTATTGTAATTATAGGGAATCATTTTACTCCCATCGAACCATGTATCAATTCCGGCTCTAATCTCTTTATACTCTAGAAAGCCTATTTCTCCCAGACGTAGTGGACGATGTTCCCAATTCGGGAACTGCACACACATAAGATACTCTTTACTTTCTAAATCCTGAAATACATACGTGACATATTGTTCGGGGTCTGTGTTACTCGCAACCAGTTTCGCAAGTATTGTTATCATCCTCTATAATGTAGTCACGAATAAGGTCTTCCTTATCTGTTTCCGTGTCTTCATCTGTTGGAATTGCACAATACTCAATCCAGTCTTCCATGTAACTATCAAACACCTCATTGGCATAGTCTACCAGTTCAGGGTCTTCATCGTCTCTATCCCAACCGAGTTCTCCATGGGCTTCTTCTATTGCATCCGCATAAGTACCTAAGCCATTGGTACCTTCGTAAGAATCATACTCTTCACAAGCTGCTTGCCATGCTTCATGTTCTGCGTCTTCATGTGATTCAAATAGGCCAGTGTACTGATACTTTTTTCCACCGAAACCTCCACCGAGTCCGGCATAAATGTTGTATTCTTTCATTTTACTTCTATCAATTGTTTTTACTGCCATAATATGTCGTTTTCAGGAATTTCAATACCAATCTGTTTGCACTTATTATATTGGGCTTGAGAAATTCTACCCCTATATCCCGGAGTGTTCCTCATAACACGAATCCAACCTGATGCTTCAAGTTGGTCTACTGACTTCTTAAAGTAGTAATAAGCCAGGTCGTCATGCTGCATCCAATCGCAAGGATAGAGTTTTCCGTCTCTATCAATCCAACCATTACCGTTCCACTCTTTACCAGTAGGGTCCAAATAAGTGCCTTTATAATCAAGCTCTTCGAAGCAATCTGCTTCTACTTCTTCTAATACATCAAAAGCACTTACTGGGCATCTTCCATAATTCCCGTTATAACATAGAACATCCTCTCCGTCATGATAATCCTCAATATCTTTATCGAGGATTTGTCTCCAGCCGGGTTGTGCACGTTCTAACCCAACTTCCCTTATTTTTATAAACAAGCCCATATTGTAATAAGCATTAAGTAATATAAATATGTTTTCATTTCTTAAATAACCAATATAAGAGTTTGTTTTCTTCCCAGCCCTTCCATTCGAACTCTATGAAGCTTATTGCAGTTACTAAAATAAATGCAAGAGCCACATTGAGAAATGGAATTATGCAAACAGCATAAAGTAATATCTTTACAATGTTAGGAACTTTAATCTTCTTTCCATCCCAGTCATTGTAAGCATACTTGTTTGCTATTTTTATCCACCAAGATATTATTATGGTGGATATAATTATTGTTATTAAATATATCATTTTTATTTTTCTCTATAATCTACACAACCATACTTCGCAAAGTCACAAATCTTCTTTTCGATTCCTACAAAACAAGGATACTTAGCACATTCTTTACAAGTACGTGCAGGATATTTATATTTAACCCCGTCCTTATCCTTATCTATTGCCTGCTTTTTTGCCACTAGTCTTAGGTTTATAGTTTTCACAAAATTTAACAGCAGCATCTAATGCTTCACTGTATTTCAAATATCCAGCTCTAGGCAATCCATTATTTGAATCTGCCCAATGTGCTGTTGTGACATTACCAATATATACCCCAGCAGTCCACAACCATTGACCTTTACTTTGTTGTGGAAAAATACAGATTCGGAATCCTTTTGCTTCCCACTGTTCAATTATATCAATCATCGGCTAACCATGCTAAAAATATTCCCCAAGCAAGACACATAAAACACATAGCTATTACATTGCTTACTAAGGAAGATATTATGGCAGCTCCAACAATTAATCCAATCCAATACCTTACGTCTTTCATTTTATAAATAATACTGCAAATAGTCCAGCTGCAACAGTAAATCCTCCTATGGATAAATTCCTAAGTTTCTTTATTCTCTTCTCTTTCTTGGCCAATTGTATGTTTAAAGAATTAATAACTTGGTCATTAATATCTGCCTGTAACATACACCTATTTAATTGGGATAGCCTTAGAGAGTCCATTGCAACAAGATTCTTATTAACAGTCTCAAGACCGTTTACTTGCTGAATTAATAAATCCACTTCTTTAGAAAGCTTTCTATGCTCTAAAAAGATTAGATTAGTGTGCTTCAACTGTTGGGGAGTTATTACCACCAAAGAATCTTCCGTAACTTTCGGATAGGTAGTCTGAGAAAAACTTGACATCGTCCCCAAGAGGCTGATTAGTAATATCAATATAATCTGCTTCATATTTTTCACGAATTTTTATAATTTTTACTTTAGTGGTATCAATAGCATTAAGTAAACTGTCATTGACTTTATTAATGTTACTGATGTGATTGTTTAAAGAGTCGATGTCTCGCACCAACTCTTTATAATCATCACTAGGAGATGTCTGAAAGTTCTTCCTATAGACTCTATCCATAATAGTCATAGTCCCTGCAATACAGAGCAATCCTATTAATAAATAAAGAGTCCAATGGTCTTTCATTACAATTTCCCCTTTCTCTGCAATTCAGCATCGTACATAAGGCACTCAACAAGAATTTCGAGTTCCCAGTCTGGAGCAATCAGCAAGTAATCATGAATGTCCTGCATCTTCTTACTCATTTTCTGACGCTTTTCCTCAAGCTCCAGTTCATAGAAATATCTCTCTGCATCTTTTCTGTATGCTTTGATATATTTACCTGGGTTATTTTCAAAGAATTCGGCTTCTTGTTCAAGAATAGCCTGTACCATAGTGGAGTTGATTACACCACAAGTATCAGAACGGAGAACAGAGAACGGATTTTCTTTAGCCTTTCTTTCTGCTTCTGCCATACCAATCCCACGGACATATTCGTCACCGTCACGTCTTACTGCAATACCAAGACGAAGTTGTTTTACTTCGCTGTCGCTTGCTTTATCGTCACCTTCTTCAATTGGGCAACTCAATGCGCAGATTGTGTACTCACGTTTGTCACCTTTATAGTCAATAAAAGTTCCTTCAATAAATTCTGCTACTTTTTTCATTTTGTATAATTTTTAATGTTTATTAATCGTCATTTGGGTTTCTTCCCGGATAATCCAGATAGAAACTTAGGATAGTATCCTGTTTAGTTTGCCAGTCAGTATCCTCATTTGCCATTTCAGCAATAGTACGACTGATTGATTCCTCCTCGATTTGTTCCAGAACAAGTTTACCATGTTCATCGTCATTACCTTTCAACCATGCTTCTGTAGCCCAATCACCTTCTTGAATAGCTTGCTTAACAATCTTATTGATTGACTCTGTAGTTTCGATTTCTCTATCTACAGTAGCTTCAAATGGATAAGCTCTATTAGGAATGTCCACATTTATGGCTTCAATTCTTGGATACTGAAACTCGGCATCGTTATAGTTTAGATACCAAAGAATCCAGTTGTGATGATTATCTTCTTCGTCAGCTCTTAGAATGAAATATTCTTCAAGCTTAGGAAGTCCTTGACAACTAAAATAGTTGGCAAATGTTCTGTAAAGATTGTGGTTGCTCAATTCTGCACCGAGTTGTTTTACCAACATTTCAATCATTACATGGCTAAGAGTACATACTCTTCTGCTTTTGTCGATTGTTTGCTCGGTCTTTGCCATTGTTGGAGCAACACTATCGTTTCTTACGACTGGTTTTTCGTTTTCCTTTTTCTCCATTTTTATCGTATAATTTAAATCCATTACTCTCAATATATGACATAGGAGCACCAATCCATGCAACACACTTCATGTATGTGCATGTCTTGGTTTTAACTGTTTCGCACTCCTTAAATTTGCCAATAGGTTTTTCTGTTGAGTAGTGTTGAGAGCCTACACATTCAGCTCTATCTTTGAAGATTCTATAAAGATTTACTTCGTAGATAAAGCTGTCTGTCACTACTACTTTAACGTCCCCAGAATGGTAGACTGGTTCTGGTGTAGGTTTTGCCATTCCATGAATAATTTACAACATTATCTTTATATCGTGCCAAAATTTTAGGTATGTCGCTCTGTCCACATTTGATAGACAAAGTGTTCTTACCACCTTTTGGCGCTTTGTGTAGCCTTACTATGAGCTTGTCATAGACCGGAATACTTTTCTTCTTTCCTGCCCATCTGGTAAGGAACTCGGTCTTATCACGAGCCCGCTCACGCTTCAAAATGAACTTTTCGGAAGGAGTCTTTGTCCACACCGAAGGGTCTCTCGGAGCAAGTGGTGGAACACGTATTCCCAATGCAACCATTTCTGCATCGTTATATACATCAACTCTTAATTCTTCGTCACTTTGTTGTACTCTCTTTGGTTTTTCAATCTTTTTCATGATTATAATTATTTATTGATTTGAATTAATGATATTCCACCCTTGTATCCATTACTGGCTACGATATATTCATTACCTTTGTAAGTAAAGGTATGTATAGTACCATCATTTCGTACACTGGAACTGAATATTCCTATACGATTAATAACAATACCATTATAACTCCCATTTGCAGTCGGAGTTCCACTGCAACCTACCATGAGAACTATTCCCAAGGCAAGTCCTAACAATACTTTTTTCAAATTTTCTTAAACAAAAATTTAAAGACTATACTATGTTTACTAAGCTCATCCATTTCGTCTTTGGACATGTCACTTATTGCTCTAAAAATCAATATTAAAAATGCTAAATTAATAAGTGGAATGAGTGTAGCAAGTACTCCAATGATAGCATGAATTAGTAAAACTTCGTCTCCTTCTCCCTTTGCTAGTTTATATGCCGTAATTAATAAGTCTGTTAACAACAGAACCGGCAGTACATAAAATATTAAAATTACAAATATCATACAGAACGAACTGTTTTGCAGATGTTACACTTATAGATTTTGTTCTCATAATCACATAAGGAGTGACTTGTCCGACCTTGACAGCGGGCACAGAAGAGACTCTTCACTGGGACGTACACTTCTTTTCTTTCTGTCTTTTTCTTGGATTCTTTTTTCATATTCGTTAAATGCTTTAATTACCATACGTTCTACAGTGGGATTGTTTTTTCTTTTATAAAAGTCATTCCACCTTCCTGTTTTATAAATCCAGTCAATGTCTTCGGAATTTACGTAACTTATTAAAATTACTTCACTTCCCCAACTTGATTCATAGTTAACTAATTCTCCACCTACCATTAAGGTAAAATGGTTGCAATTAACCAAACTATTTCCGTCAACATAAGATTGTCTACTCTTAAGAGCTTTCCTTGCTTTTAGTCGATTGGTTTTACAGAATTTCTTTGAGAAAGTCCAATCCTCTATTGCAAGTTTATATTTTATCTTACGTTTATCAAGTTCACGAGCCACTAAATAAGCAAAATAACAGCAACCTCCAGAATTTATGTTAAATTTTTCTTCACAAGTAGCTGCCACTGAGTTTATAGTATCAATTAATTCTGCATACATATTTCTTTAATTTCTTTCTGAATCTGTTTGTAGTCTTCCAAATACTCTTTTAAGGATATGGTTTCATCTCCACGTTTGGATTGTATCCTAAAGCTGATGATTCTTTTTATCACAGCTTCTAAAGGCAATCCATATCCAGCAACCTTAAATTCTTCTCTTGGCTCTCCACCCTTAGGCTTTATTATATGTAAGAGCTCAAGGTCGAACATAGGAGAAGAATCATTTACTGGAGTTAATCGAAAGTCTTTTTCTTCAATTACCATGTATTATTTTATCAATTACTATACTTTGAGAGACATAGTTAGGTTCTCCGCCCAATGATTCTCCTATGTAATAAAGAGAGCCTTTAGGAATGTGACATTTAACTATTACCATCTTTTCCTCATCAGTACTTTCATAACACTTGTAGCTTTCAAACACATCTTCTACTTCAACAAAACTGTGGAATCCTCCACCATTTATATGGTAATAGTAATACGCGGAGTAATAAATTTCGGAGAAGTTTCCTCCCGCTGTATATATTTTGTTTAGCTGATAAGGAAATTTCCTAACTGCCGAGTAAATATTTTCGTCTTTATCAATAGCAACGATTTTGAAGCATTTAATGTCTTCTTCTGCCACTTTAGGCTTGAGAGGTTTTTCTTCTTTGGGAATATACATACACATAGTTATACCTCTTCTACTTTATAAATGGAATTTTTGGTATAAACCAAATTGTCCTCCATTTTTAATACTTCAGAAGTATGAAAATAGTCGAGTATTCCTCTGTCTCCACTCATTTCCAACATCCAACCTACTTTCACTCCAAGAAGTCTTCCTTCCATAGTATAGCCTTCTTCAATACCATTTGGATGTCCGTCTTTATATCTTACGGACTCCAATTTGGTCAATTTTACTTTCTTTCCAATTAAATCTTCTACCTTGCTCATTTATGCTTTCTTTTATTGGTTACTGCCACTGAAGGTTCTTTCGGACTTGGCTCTGGAGAGTGTTCGTATGTGACATACGAAGGAATATCATCTGTAGGTACAAAGAACATGTCTGTACATACAACGCTATTACATATTCCTGAATCAGTAAATACACAATCCGCACAACAGCAAGTATCATTCTTCGTAAGACTTGCAGGAATACATATTACTTCTCTCCCGTTGAACTTAAAAACCTCAAGAGGAGAGTAGCTTATAATCGGTTCTCTATGATGTGAAATTACTTCCATAATTTAAAACGGATAAATTAAACCTTGGTTAACAAATTGTGTCATTAACATTTCTTCAGTAAGTCTAGGTTCAAATTCTACTCTATTGTCCAGAATGTTATTAAACTCTCTTGCAAGAGCTTTAACATCAAGGATTCGACATAGATTTGGATTCTTAACAGCACCAGTAATTGCCTTTACCTCTATTGTATTAGTGGCATAGTAATATTTAATCCTAACCTTAATGACATCAGAGAGGATTTTATACTTTAGTACGGCATGTACATACTGCCCATCCTTTGTATCAGGAAGTAGGATGAACTTCTTAATTTTCTTTTTAGTCATAAATTAAGTCAAAAAAATAAGCCCTACCCACATAGCAAGTGTATATGGATAGGGCTTTAAGAATTTAGTTTTTAGATATTATTCAGCTTATTTGGACTTGTTCAGTTTGTCGGCGATATCCATTACCATCTTCAAACCTACTGCATCCATAGCGTTATTTCCATTACTGCCACCCATCATGACATCTGGAACCCATTTAACCTCTGATTTAGATAATGCTTCTGCTACACCAACAGTTGTCTTATAGTCCCATTCAGCTTTCTCTTGCGGAGTCAAACCTGCTTGAACTTTAAGTTTATTAGCTTCTGCTTCTGCTCTACCTTCAGCGATAATTTTCTTAGCTTTCTCATTAGCTTCTTTAGCCTGTAATTCTGCTACTTCAAATGCTTGCTGTGCTTTAGTTACTTCTACAGCCTTAACCTTTTCCTGTTCCCATTTAGCTTGAGCTGCTGATGCCTTACCTTCTTCTTCAATTTGAATTGTTTTCTGAACGGCTTCCAATGCTTTAGCTTTAGCGGTTACAATAGACATATCAGCTTCTCTTTGCTTAGAAATTTGAGCTAAAGTTGCTGATTCATACTCAAGGTCATTAATTGATAATTGAGAAACTTTCAAACCATAGAAAGCAAACGGAGATTCTTCCTGTCTCTTAACACCGTTAGGTGCAAGGCTATCAGAAATCGCTTCTGCTACTTTCTGCAATTGTTTCTCACCAGTAAGAGGATTGATAGTTTCTACTGTCTTAACGCGAGTCTTATAAACACCATAATTTAACTGGTCTGTAATAAGCGCAATTAAGTCAGTTCTCTTTTCACTTACTGATTCCAATGAAGACATAAGAGGGCCACATGATATAACTACTTTACCAAGAGTCGGCTTAACCAAGTCTTTAATAAGTCTCTCCTGTGAACCATAGTGAGTTTGAATACGTTCAAGATATTTTTGCTCTAATGGCATTTCTACTCGAACTGAACCCAATACGAATCCCTTACCTTTATCATTGTAAGTAATAGCCATTGCTGGATTTTCCATACTTACATCTACGGATACATTGCCATCTTGGTCTTTCTTTACTTCGTTGAACCAAATCTGGCTGGTCTTGTCGTAAACAGATACGTTACCGAACTTCTGCCACTGGAAACCACCATTGGTCCAATATTCATACGTACCGGAGATAGGAATCTGATTGATACCAATCTTACTCTTGTCCATGTCTTCCATCAACATCGGGAAACAAGCAATTAACACTACGGCAAAAATGCCAACAATAATACCTAAAAGTTTAAATCTTTTCATTGTTTTTAAATATTTAAAAATTATACAATCTTATTTATAGCTCTCTGGATTTGCTATCCAGTAATAGAATGGAATAATACACCTTACAAGTGTAATTTTCCTGTTAGTTAATTTGAACGCACCGAGCAAGTGGAACACTAACATGCCGTAATATATTGCCAACAGCAACATAATTACGAAAACCATGACTTTAAATGCTATCATTCTTTCTTTTTACTTAGAGTTTCAACAATCCAATTGCCAAAATCATCTTGAATCTTCGCGGCTTCTTCTGCTGAAAGATTCAATCCTCCAGTACCAATCAGATAACCCCAACCACGAACCAACATGATTTTAAACCATTTATCCTCCTTTTTAATGGAAATATATCCATCCTCATATTTCAAGGGATGTTCAATACTCTGGCTGTCATCACCGTTAAGAATATTAATTATTTTCTTCTGTGATTCTTCCGCCACGTGCACTATATCTTCATCTTCGCCTTTATATCTGCGAAGGAAGTCAAATGCCATGTGTCCATTTGCATGGAACACTTTATCCATACCTTCATATTTCTCTAAAGGTAGTTTATACACATCTTTAAAATTCATATTTATGTTTTTGGTTGAGTAATACTAAAATTATCAAGTCCTTGTTCAATAGACTTAGTAAGAGCCTCCTTAAAACTATCAAATCCAAAAGGAGAGAATACTTTATCATAATGGGGTTTTCCTACTGTTGATTTCTCTGGATTATAAATAAAGGTTTCGGCAGTTAAATATCCAGTATTTTGTCTTATTCCAACCAGTGCCAAGATATTTATTTCAAACAATTCTTGTTGGATATCCACAAGTTCTCTAAGAGTTAATGTGGACTTATGTTCTTTAAAAAGTTCCCTTGTTGTTTCAATGAGTTCCTGAGTGCTCATAGTGTTCAATTAGTTTATCAAATGCTTTAACTCTAGCATTATGTCCTTCCTCACTATCTGGAGTCCACCAAAATGCTTTACCGTTTCTGTCCTTTGGAGCATCAAGAAATTTCCTATTAAATTCAGGAAATAGTGCTACTATATCACGTTCGTCATATATAGTAATACCTCTTTCAGTTCCAGCCATAGCATGTTCAATGCAAAAACACATTCCCCAGTATTCTGGGTGTTCTACAAACAACTTCTTAGCCTGCTTGAGAATCTTAAGTTTTTCTGAATTTGTCATAAATTTACAATAATTTTATCCTCCTCCTTTAAAGGTTCTGCGGGAGTATTGTATCCATGTAGTTTACCACAACGAACACACCATACTACTCCATAAGAATTTTCTCTCGGTTTACATTTGCCTTTAGCACAAAACTTGGCAACTTTTTGATAGTTTTCCTTATCCATTGCAATTTAATTTATACAAAAAATCCCCGAACTTTAGTAAGTCCGAGGATTAAATATTTTATACACGATTACTTAGTCTTGCCCCAACTGTTCTTGTTAGTCTCCGACTCCTCCCATAACGTATTGTAGAACTCTATACGTGTGCCCTCCTCATCGTGCAATTCCTATCATTTCAGCAATTTCTTCAAATGAGTGGTTTAGGAATACTCTATCCATATCAGCATCAGTAACTACACCCTTAGGTCTTGGATAAATAAGAGTGGGAGAATGTCCCCTCTCATGTAATCCATACACTACTTCTCTTGTTCTACCGTCCTTAATAAGACGAAGGTCAATGTGTTCTGACATAGAAGAATAGAATCCTATATTGGAATCTTCTACATATGTAGAACCCTTCTTGGACATTACTTTACGATAAGGCTTATATCCCTTACTAATCAAATACTCTATAAATCCAATCATATTATTACTTGTTTTGTACCTTGAACTTTAGATTATTTAGACGTTAAATGATAAGAGTTACATTCACTACAATAGTAATACCTTCTTTCGTTACGTAGAGAATTGTAATTGCCAACTCTTTTACATTGGGATAACGCAAACATCGCTCCCAATTTATCATATTTTCTTTTCTTGCACATTAAAGAATTTTTGCTTCATTTAAGGCATACTTGAGTCCATACTGACTAACATGTGGATTTGTTACAATCCAACCAATGTTCGTTTCATGTCCCATAACATCACCGTAAAAATAAGATGCATTAGTGGCTTTGTTGTAAAGTTTTCTTGCAGTTTCTTCGTCAGAAGCTTCCACTATTAAATAAGGTCCATCAAATCTTGGTTCAGGGTCTTCCATAAGACCGCCACACATTGTTCCTACTAAATATTTCATATCTAATCTTTTAATTGTTAATAAGTACCCCGTGCTGGATTCAAACCAGCGACCCGCACATTAGAAGTGTGCTGCTCTATTCACTGAGCTAACGGGGCAAGTGTAGGTATTTATCACGTTACACCTACAAGTCCGGCAATCCTGTCTTATATACCGCGTGAGCTGGCGGTCTAATGCCCAGTACAAAGACCGTAATCTCTGTGTGGGACTTTTGTCCGTTTTAAAGTGCAGTGTGCTAGGATATACCTAACAAGTGCACTGTGTACTTCTAAACAGCACTCCTATGGAATTACCCAATGGTCTGTCACCTATGCTAACAGAGGTAAGGGTCGAAATACATCTTCCTTACTTATCAGTTTTAAGGTTCAAGGGCTCTGGTTTAAGTACATTAATATAGCCCTTTGTTAAAAAAGTGTAAAGAGTGTGTTGTTACACCAAATGCTCTAGCTGGAGTTACCCGTATCTCGCTTTATCTTCTTCATTTATAGGTAGTTTCAACGAAGACCTTAATACGACATTATTTCATTCTTGATTCGGGGCTATCAGCAAGGCTTTCTACCATAATTACGTCCTTAATCGGACAACCTACTCGCAACTCTTTAAACGATGGCCACTTCCAAGCCTACGTCCTCTTTACTTTATATTTTGGAGAGCAGCCGTTCTCTCCATGTCCGGTTCGTGCTCTACGGAGCATACAAGGTTTCGATATTATCGCAGAGGCCGGCTTCCCTTACTCCGAACGGCTTTCTTTCAATTCTTCCCATGGAACGTACCAATAAGTTTCAAATTCTTCACCAGACAAGATTACATCGGAGTCTTCAAACTCAGTCCAACCCATGTCGCTTCTAAATCCTACAATACAGTCATCTTCACAACTTTCAGAATTATATCCTACTAAGACAGCTTCCTGACCTTCAACGATAAAGGTTTCTCCAATGCATCTTTTTATTTCAGTAGGAATATGTTCTTCATACAGACTTTCAGGAACCATATACGTACTATCTGGACAAGGATGCCCATCAATTGCTTGGCAGAATGTACATTCTCCCCATCTTTCATGTTCCATAAAATCTTGGATTTCAGGGAACGTAACCATTACATACTTTTCCATACTATCTTCCTTTTACTGAACCAGGTTTCTTGTTTGCTGCTTGGTAATCCTTACCTTGTCTGTCCCACCAATCTTGGCGAGCTTTAAGTCTTGCTAATTTCTTTTTATATTTCATGCTTTATAAATTTGATTAATCCCACCAACTTCTCATTCTGTATGTTCTAATGAGATTATACAGATGTAGTGCTTTAGCCTGTCTCAAATCATCAAGATAGTAATCATTAATAGATTCAGGATGCCAAGATATAAATCTCTTCCAATTTTTACTGTTTATATAGGGAAGTTTCTTAGTATTGTTATAGAGATAACCTTTTTGGTCTCTTTCCATAACAACATCGATTAACTTTATACACAGATTGATTTCAGAAACCATTTGTTCCCATCCACGTACCAGTTGAGATTCAGCAAAATATTTGGACATTCTCTTAAGTTTAAATTGCTCTAACTCGAGCATATATGCCCAGTCCCAATCTCTATCTTCTTTAAGAAGTTTAGAGTATTTTTTAACTGTTGTGCTTCTGTTTCTACTCATATATTTATTCGTTCACATTGAATGTTTCCTTACACCACCCCATCCATGTTCTTTTTATATTTGTCAATATATTTTTTATAGAAAGAGATGGAATTTGGCGCATCAAATATATTACATACAATGTATTTACAATTGGACACAAAGTGATTACGAATGAAACAGGGTTAATAGAAACCTCTATTTTTGCATGGTCACAAATAAATGTGTATGAAATGAGAGTAACTAAATACAACACAACTAAAAATAACAATAATGTATTCATAATCTAATTAATTTTTAAAGTTAGTTGGGCTACTAGGATTCGAACCTAGACTACAACAGTCAAAGTGTTGTGTGCTAACCACTACACTATAGCCCAATAATCAGATGGCTTTCTGCCTGTTTTACCTCTGACAGAAGAGGGGTCTACTTATCCTAACTCTAGTATCATTGTTGTTACATTGCTGTAAGCCATCTTTACTATTTTTTAAATAAAGTCTATCGCTTCTTTAAGTCCTTTTTCAAGAGCTTCTTCATAAGAATCATATCTCTCAAAGGAAGAGACACGTAGAGCTCCGTCATGCCAAATTTCATAATCCCATTTCTTTGAATATACTATGTCATAATCAACTATAACTATAACATTTTTTCTATTTCGCAACCATGTTTGGGCTTCAGATTGAAGAGGTATTGCATATTGATTGTTTTCAAGGTTTGAATTTGAATGACCAACGAAATCAGCATCTATTGTACTATGTGTTGCACCGTGGTCTTCATAAACCCATTCACACCATTCATTAAATCCTTTTTCTTTTAACAGCTTGGCTGTTTCCAGAGTAACATACGATTTATCCATTATGTCATAAGTTGTTGACTTGCTTCTACTGCTATTTTATCAGCCCTTGCATTAAATTCATCTTCAAAATGACCTTTTACCCAGCCAATACGAAGATTACCAATAAGGCTTCGCTTCTCTTTAACAATATTATCAAGTTCTTGTAAAACATCTAAATTTGTATTTCTTTTATATTTTAATTCTCCTATTCGAGAAGTTCCAATTGCATACATTGAGTCACTAATAATAGTAACATCTTCTATGTAAGAAGTAATACATTTAAATGCAGCGATAATAGCTTTAAGCTCCATTCTGTTATTTGTTGTATTCTTATAGCCTTTAGAAACTTCTGCAACTTTAGTAAGTTTTTTATCTTCTTCCTTTACAAATACTACTCCGATTCCTCCTTGATTCAGAGCACTGCTGTATGCACCATCAGTATAAATTCTATATTTCAAGATTGTTTTTCTTCTTGTGCTTTACGCACTGTAACATAAGAGTCTCTACCAAGACAGGTTGCAATTCTTAGTAAATCATCATCGCTATCGACAACAATCTTATTAAGAATGTAAGCATCCATTTCAGAGAGAATTACCATTTCACCATAAGTATCAATGTATTTCTTTTTCCAGAAAACTAATTGAGTTTTATAACGTCTGACTGCCCACTTCATTGGAGTGAGTTGTTCATCTGGTTCTCCTGTTTTGAATCCATCAGCCTGCATTTCTTCGCAAACATCTTGGATAAAAAATCCAAAATAGTAAGCTCTGACTATATCATCTTTTACAAATGCATCATAGCAGTCATCATTTGCATACATTTCCTGTACAAAACGCTTTTTCCAATCTTCTGATATTTTTAATGAAATCATAAATTCTTAATCTTTAATTGTTGTAAGTGGAGGGTGTCAGATTCGAACTGACGGACCCCGAAGGGCCGGCGCCTTAGCAGAGCACTGGTTTAAACCACTCACCCAACCCTCCTTCCATCAACCTAACAAGTCGGTTAACTTGTTAAGTGTAGTTTCATTCTTTTCTGCTACTTCTTCAAGAGCTTTCTTCTCTGCCAATGCAGCATCGGCTTCTTGTTGTTTGATTGCAGCTTGCTCTCTAGCTTTGGTAATTACCCGGACAAACCAGAAACAGTGTTCTTAAATACCTTCAATAAGTTGTCGGCAGATGTTGCTAATTCAGCAGCAGTGTTAGCTTTCTTTGAAATAAGTGACATAATCTAAAAAATTTAATTGTTAATAATGTATCCGAGGTGAGATTCGAACTCACACGAGCTTAGCTCATTAGTTCCTAAGACTAACGCGGCTACCATTTCGCCACTCGGACAAGTAGCAAGGAGTCCATAGTGGGCTGCAGGACGTCTAAATCCACAGCGAACTAAAACAATGGAAGATTTCGGGAGACTCCTTGCGAATATTTTAGTTGTGGGCTCTTAATAGCTCCCCATATTTGTAGTGATTGCAATACCTATGTAAATAGGCAATGTAGACGTACTTATCCTTTATTAAATCGTAGTGCTTCTGTTGAAAGCGAAGAACAGAATCTCTGTCTCCATTTAAAAATTCAACATGGTACTCTGCAACTGAAGGATGTACAAAGATACTACTTTTAGTCGACTGTGCAAAGACAATCGCCATAAAAAATGTTAAAATCAATATCAGTATTCTGTTAGACTTTATAATGCTCATATAGCAACGAAATTAAATTTGGATTAATCCATTTCTGCGTGTCTATTGTTCTAAATGGATGCAGGAAATCACTTACTACACGTTCATTATCAAGATACCAATCAATTTTGTTTATCTCAATTTCAAGGTCTTTAACAGACCTCTCATCGGGCAGAGACTCACAAATTCTATCAATCCTGTTATTAAGTCTCCTAGAGGACACTACTAAACAGATTATCATTGCTACTGCTCTTACAAAGTAAATCATAAGAAACAGACATATAAAAAGATTCATCATAAGCTCATTAGTTTTTCGTAAGCCGCTGTTAGTTCCTTAAATTTCTCTTCACTACCACCTCTATCGGGATGATAAACAAGAACTAATTTCCTATAAGCTGCTTTAATTATTTTCTTATCAGTTGTTGGAGAGATTTGCAACATTGTGTAAAGAGAAGCATAAGGATTAATTGTCTCTTGTTGGCGTTTAGCTTGTTCTCTTGAGAAATTATCCCACCAGCTCTGATATTGGTGATTAAACCCCGCAAAATCATCATTAAACTCAAATCCTTGATTACCATAGAATCTAGCTCTCTGATATGCATTTTCTTGTCTAACCCTTTCTCTTTCCCTTCTTTCACGCTCTATTCTCTCTTCCCATTCCCTTTGCGCTTTTCTTGCTGCTTCTTGTGCCTTTCTTATGTTTTCCTCTACTTTAGCGGGAATTTCATAAAATATATGGTCAAGAGTTTTATCAACAACGTTCCATAAAATAGTAATGTGAATGGGCTTGCTAATAGCATACTTCATTCCAGAGTCCCAGAGATTTCCTTTTACATTAACGTATATAGAAATATTCTGACGATTTTCCTTTAAACCCTTCTCTATAGCTTCTACAACGGCATAGAAATAAGGTTCTCTCTTCCTTTCAAGAAGTTTCAATACAGCTTTAAATTGTGGAATTCTTTCTTTATCAAGTTGGCTACTCAACAAATAAGCAAACCATTTAAAATGATTGTACTTCTTTAATTCAGAGAAATTACACTTTATAAGAGAATGTTCAGGTTCAAAGTCTGATTCTTCGACAAAATGAGCTCCACTGAAGAAATTATAATATTCAAAATCAATATTGTATTTCCTACAAGCATATATAAACGCTTTATCTCTACTTGTAATAATGTCTCTTTCTTCTCCCTCATTTAGATTAGAAGAGCCATTAAAGTATTTTAAAGAAATCTTTTTAAAAACATTCATTGTCTCATCTATTTAGTTGTTAAACGTGGGCCCCACCGGACTTGAACCGATAACCTCCTGATTATGAGTCAGATGCTCTGACCGATTGAGCTAGAGGCCCAATAAAAAAGGACAGCGATTAAACTGTCCTTTCTTTCTAATTTTTTCTTTTATTCTTCGACGATTTCCTCTTTTTCTTCATCGTCTTCAACAAGAGTGATACCTAAGCCCCACACTTCAGCAAGTTCTTTTGGCATACTGATAGCTTCTTCAGGAAACCATTCGTTGTGAGTTTCAATGGCGATTTTCCAATCTACCAATGTGTCACGGAGTTCACTTTTCTTGTTTTGAATTTCTTCCACAAAACGTTTGGGATTGAAATCCTTACTTACCGGAGATAACGAGGTTGTGCTGTTGATAGATAAATCCATCAAATTTGTAAGCTCGTTGATAATACCTTGAGCCTTACGTTTACTGTCAGCAATTAATGCTTCTTGTTCTTGTTTTACAGTATTAGCAATACCTCTAGCACGAGCTGCTAACAATGATTGACCACTACGTGATAATACCTTTGCAAATTTCATTTACGTAAATTTTTTTTTATTTATTAAACATTCCAAACATACCTAGCTTTGTTTGCATAAATGGCATCAAATACCAATTGTCCAAACTGTGTAGCTACATACAATGCAGTTTCTTCATCCTTACAGGCAAGACAGCCCACATAGGCAGTGGCATTGCCGACCCCATTAATCGAATTGAAGAAACCAAGGCCAGCAGTACCGCCGCTAATAGCGCTGCCGCCAAGCAGATAGTATCTTTCTCCTTCTGATGTGAATTTTGCGATGACATTCTTCTTTTCACTGTCAGGCAATTTACTTTGTACATAGAAACGAATCCATGGATACCATACTCTTCCTTCTGTAAGACTGAAATTGTGACCTCTATTCAAAGCCCGCAATACAGTTTGTAATTCATACATCTTACGAACGGAATAAGGAGCAGAGTTAAGCCAATTTGGATATTCTTCTTCCAACACTTCAAAAGCATCTTCTACAGTTCTTACTCTTGTCTTGATGTCTTCATCAATAAAGCTAATTGTGCGAGTGCTTTCATCATATACAGGAATCTTACCTTCTGAAGCCTGTACTTCAATTACATGTTTTTTACTCATACTAAATATTTAATAAAGTTTTTAATTGAGCCCTCTGTCCGATTCGAACGGACGTGAGATTTCTCTACACGCTTACAAGGCGCGTGCAATCGACCACTATGCGAAGAGGGCAGAAACAGATGTGAATTTTTAAGACGGACTCGAACCGAAATCTCCTAACACTAGGTTAGGCGTAATAACCCTTATACTATACTTCCTTGTTTGGTGGGAGTTAAAAAGTTTTGCTGTTACACATCTTTACATAACCTTGCCAGGTTGCCGAGAGCGGGGGATTCGAACCCCAACTACCACAGTGACAGTGTGGCGTGCAGCCATTACACTACGCCCTCGATTGTTGGTAGATGTCAGCCGTTTCTATTCTACCATTGCGTACTACGGTGCTGACTACCGCCTAAGATTTCCATGTCCTCACGTTATCTTAGGGTGTGTATGATTATTATTGCCTAACCAATTACTTGGCTGGGAGGATTATGCACAAGAGCACTGCCCACGGGATTCGAACCCGTATTAGCATCATCGAAAGTGATGTGTCCTAGTCCAATTAGACGAGAGCAGCAGAAAGCGGAAGACATTTTTATACGTTGCTCTACCTGACTGAGCTAAATGAAGCAAGCTTCACTATGAGATTTGAACTCATGACCGACGGCTTACAAGGCTAGATTGTTATTGCTGTAAGTCTTCCTTTTATAAACTTAACCTATTTTTCTTTTGGCTTAAAAATGAATCTGGCAGGATAGCTTTCACCAAGACCCGGCTTGTCATATTCAACTTCCCAACCATTTTTACGGTATTCATCTTCTACATCTAACCATTTGTTTTCCCAAATAGTTTGAACAGTTATGTCGTCAGAGGGACAAAGACGAATAATTTCAGTAATAACTTCACCTTGCAATATTACAGTGCCATAAGCATCATAATTCTTTGCAAGAAGATTGTTAAACGCCTGATACACAAAATCAGGAATGGATGCAAGTTTATGTTCCTTAGCGTCCTTTGGAGTAAATATTTTCATATTCTTTATTTTTAAGTAGTAATCTTTATTAATCCCAAAACCAAGCTTCACGAGCCATAGCTCGTCTCATTGATATTTTGCCATCAAGAATTTTAAACCATTTCTGATGTCTGAAATGTTGAAATCTACACTTTCCATTCTTTCCTCCACAAACACGGTAAGTCCACCGTCTTCCATGAGACCGTTTACCTACGTATTTAGGTGCAATTTTCCATTTCTTTCCGTTACTCATAGTTATTAAAGTTAGAGGAGGAAGTGGGACTCCAGCCCACACACCGCTGTTACACGATTACTGGCGGTTTTCAAGACCGCTGCCTTAGCATTAGGCTTATTCCTCCAAGAAGACTACTCATGTAGTCTTTATTCTGCATCAACAAACATAGCCGAAAACAATAATAGAACAATCGCAAAGGCAACTGTTATTCCTATCACCTTTAATATGGTCAGTCAGCCAAATAGACAAGCCATTGATGCAATGAAGGTAACAACGGCCGCTACACACCTCGTTATCCCGGCAGCTTCTTGGTCTTTAGAAAATTTACTAGAACCAGTCCATACAGCCCATATACTTATAATAAGCAGAACAATTCCCACTGCTGCTCCGGCTATTTCTTTGTATAGAAGTTTCCATACAACAACAGTAATTGCAGTTTTACCTAAATCAGTTTCAGATACTCGCACTACCGATTCTTCTACTGCTTTAAGTGTTTCATTCACAGCTGTTCCAATTTCTTTACCTAAATAAGCATAATTGGATACTTCTTTCAGTTCTCCTTCAATAGCTTTTTTAGTGGTTACTTTCTCAATCGAAGACCTGGCTTCCGGTGAGAGTTTGTTGTAATCCTCTTGTGAAATTGTTACTTGTGAAAACATAGTCATACTTACTAAAGCCATGACTAAAGCTAAAAATAATCTCTTCATCTTTAATTGTTTAAAGTAAATAATATTAAGGGTGTAGTATGGGATTCGAACCCATGCGTTTCTTATGTACCAGAATCACAATCTGGCGGCATCAACCACTAGCCGAACTACACCATGTATTTATTTGTAAATGTAAAGGTCTGATGGAAAATCTCCGTCACATACGTGCTTAGTTACATTACATAACCAAATAGTTGGAACTGGAACATCTTCATAAAGCGGAATCCATTCATAAGTAGCACCAAACTCGTCTTGCTGTATTTTATGAAAGTGAATATCACCTCTTTCTATGTCTGGTTCTGTATCAAATCTAAGAGTTACAGATTCAAGTCCGGCAGCATACCATTCTATGAAATCATCTGCACCATTTACCATTTGTAAATCATCAATGCTTCCAATCCAAGGAATATCAACAAACCATCGTTGAGCTAATTTTTTAAATGTTAGTTTAAGTTTCATATTATTTCTTTATTAAGTGGAGCCAGTGGGACTCGAACCCACGACCTTCTGCGTGCAAGGCAGACGTTCTAGCCATCTGAACTATGACCCCAAGTTACGATTGAGGGGAGTGTCGGGTTCGAACCGACAACCCAATGATTTCTTAGTTTATTATCTTTTCAAATAAGTAATCTTCATAATTTAATGATTTGTTTTGGTTGTATGTTACTACGTAAGGAACTCTGAATGAGACGGAAGCCCTATTTTCAAATTCCTTTATAGGGAGAAGTAATAAAGTATCAGACTCAAGATTATAAACTACAAAGTAGTCTATTTCGGATGAATCATATTTATGGACATAGTTAACTTGATTTCTAATGGTAGAACTTTTTAAACTAATAATAAACTTTCCATCTTCAAATTTTTCAGATGTTTTTACTTGTAATTTATTAAGTTTTCCATTAAATTCAGCTACTAAATCTGCTTTCTCATTATCTCCAAAACTAACATACACTGGAACATTCATTGAAACTAGTTTAGCTAATGCTTTAGCTTCACCAATATTACCTAATTGTTTTGTTGTCATAAGAGGGCGCAGACAGATTCGAACTGTCGACCATTGCATTAACAGTGCAAGGCTCTACCACTGAGCTATACACCCTTATAACTAATTTATCATTTGCTCTGCCAATTATAGCTAACTCCCCGAATACGGATTACTGTTTAAATGTGGCGCTATTTTCTGGTGCAATAATTTAAGATAATTGCTGTAAGTAATCCTTGTAATATATTTAATATAAAAAACAGTAGTCATTTATAATCCCTATGTGTAGGAACTTACTCCCCCATTGGAAGTGTTCCCGTTGGTAACCAAGTATAGCTATGTGAAGCTTGCTCAAAGTACCATACAAAAGCTCTCTTTAATAATTTCATAACTTTCATACTTTTTAAGGGTTAAATGAATAAATAAATAATCTAAAAACTCTGGTCAACCACACGCATCCCATCAGTTTGTACTTCCCGCTCCTCTTAGTACAAGCGACTCTGTTGTTCCTACAGATTATCTCCTAAGTATCCAAGCGAGTTATCACCTGCCACAGCCTTGTCCGTTGTGAGTTTTGTGTGCCCTCTGGGTCTCGAACCCAGCGTGGAATTACTTCCTCCGGATTAAAAGTCCGGTGCAGTAGCCAGCTCTGCTCAAGGCACATAAAAGTCCTATAAAAATAGGACTGACTACTTAAGAAAAAGTAGTGTTTTAAAAACAGAACACTATAAAAAGCTGTGTCAAATTAAAAGTTTGATGCTGAATATAATTTGCTGTAAGTGTTCTTTTTATTAACTAAAATTGAAGAGCCCAGAGTCGGATTCAAACCGACGACAGATTTCTCAAACGGTTTTGCAGACCGTCCCCTTAATCACTCGGGCATCTGGGCATAAACAGAAGTCTTTTTGTTGACAATATAACCAATTGTTGTATTAAATTTGCTGTGAGACTTCTTTATATTTTTTCTACTAACTAAAAAGGCTTATAAAAGAGAACCACTTTCGATAGTCTTCTCACGTACTAATCGAGTTAATTCCCTGTCACACTTGCGTGCCTTGTACAGTTTTCTCCCTGCTGCCCAGTATACTTACTTCTTGTTGAATAAGTACGAAAAAGTCACCCGAATTTATCGTCACATTCGGTAAACGGTGAGGTCGGACGGGTAGGACTTGAACCTACGACCCTTACCTTATCAGAGTAATGCTCTAACCAGCTGAGCTACCGTCCGGATTACGAGACTTGCCTATATGCGTCCATATAAGTAGTATCTCAACCTATCTTCTACTTCGGTCGTTGATAGGATTAATTTCCTCCCACCTTTGCGCATCCATATCCGAATTTGGAGAGGCGTAGGAAGGATGTTTTTTAAATCAGATGTCGTTTGTTTTTTTAATCACCGCGTCTACCAATTTCGCCATCTCCCCAAATATATAAAGTTTTGTGGGAAGAACGGGACTCGAACCCGCAATATAGTGATGCCCTTATAAACGTTACTTATAATTGCTGTGTGACATCTTAATAATATTCTACGATAAGAGGTCGTCACTCTCTCACCACCGCTTATTTAAGGCGGCTATGCAACTCTACACTATATCGTTTTTATAATTTATAAATTAAAGTTTTGTATTTGTTTTTCATTATTTTAAATCCCAAGGGAAGTAAAGCATATTCATATACTTTTCTTCTTCTTTCGTCGTCAGGATAAACTTCAATAGAGTCTCCTGGGAATTTCCATTTAGCATAATCAATAAAGTCAAGTAAACATTTTTTAGCCCACAGTAGAGACTTTATTCCGTCTTTACCAGTTATTTTACCTTCTTGATAACCATGTTTTCTTTTAGTGGTTACATAAAAAGCAAAGTTTAAAGTTTCATTATAAGTTCTATATACTTCACAAACTATTATTTGATTACACTCGTTGCGTGATTTATAAATGTAATGGTCAAGATACTCTTCACCTGATTCTCTTTGTATATCGTACATATCTTTAACTCTTTTAGTTGCGGTCGGACGATTCGAACGTCGTCTCTGGGTTATGAGCCCAGTAAGCTACCATTGCTCCACCACCGCAAGTGCGGGTAGAGAGACTCGAACTCTCCCCTTCTGATTGGAAGTCAGACATGCTCAATAACCATTGACACCATACCCGCTGATTAAAAGGCTTAATTAGCCTTTTGTTTGTTATACTTTTCAATCCATTTCTTACATTTTACTTCAAGTCTTTCTTCAAATAGCTTTTGGAAATCATCTCCGTAAACACTTACTCCCAAGTCTACTACATTAATAAATGTATCAACAAGTTCGTCACACAAATTGAGAGCTTCCGTTTTCTTATAATCAGATAAGCCAGTAATAATACTAACTTCTCCCATTACTTCACCACTCTCTTCTGCTAATTTAATAGCAATGTCTTGAGTTGTTCTACCATTCTTGATAGATTTGCCAACTTCAACAACGTGTTCAATTACATCAATCATACTTTATTTCTTAATTGTGAGTACAAAGATACTATATATTTTTGATGTTACAAAATAGTAACTGTTAATTTCTGTTAATAAATGAACTACTTTCACAAGCAATTCATTCCGTGTCTAATAAAATTCTTACCTATGAGGGCTGAACGGTCAGGATTCGAACCTGAGTGAGCTTTCGCTGATGGTTTTGGAGACCATTCTCGTCGACCACTTGAGTACCGCCCAGTGTGCAGATGTCCTTTATTGTATATCCATTAAATAATATTAAATATTGCTGCAAGACATCTTTAAAAATAAGAAAAAAATGAAACATAATGTGGGCCCGGCAGGACTCGAACCTGCAGTCCATTTAAGGAGTGGATTTACAGTCCACGCGGCTACCAATTACCGGTTACGTGCCCAAGAAAAAACAGATGTGCATTTTTACAACATTCTATGGCGATTGTTTTTAAAAGTTTGCTGTTGCACATCTTTGTAATCAATTAACAACTAAAATCAAAACACAATGGTAAGTCTGGATAGCAGGATTCGAACCTGCGGTCTCTTGGTCCCAAACCAAGCATCTTACCAACTCGACTATACCCAGAATTTGGGAGATTAATTCTTCTCCCAATAAGTTTCTAAATCAACGGATGGACTTCCTTCATATAGGACTCCAGCTTTAATGGCTTCATTTAATTTTTCAGTAACTACTTCAACAGATTGTCCTCCAAACTTCAGATATACCAAATTTTTCTTTTTAACAGACATAATTTTGGAATATTTAGGAATATTTTTACTTACTTCTCCCCAAAATACGGTCCATTCATTTTGGTTTCTTTTATTACAGGTACAATTCGCACGATTTACTTTCTTAGAAGCAGTCTTTTTTACTTTAGCTTTAGCATTGTTTTTCTTCACTTCGTTATTTAAATTCTTTATCTCTTTTATATATAAATAATTAGAGATGAAAGTTTTAACTCCTGCTAAATTAAATGTCAATATCTGTGGCCCTTCTTTCACTTGAACCAAATATACTGTCTTAGCATTTAAAGGATTAACAATTCTAACATCACAAGTAATCTTTGAAGCTTCTGGAAAGTGGTCACTCAAGCCAATCTTAGCTTTACCAATTGTATAGTATTTGCTATTAGTAGTTTGAGAATCACATATTGCATCCTTCTTAGTCATTAAAGACTCAAGATATTTACTTATGTAAGACATTAGTGTTGATATTTGCGGATTTTACACTTGCAATCAGGGTCATGAACTACTCCCATAGTTCTCGTTTTAGCACTGCCTGTGGTAAACGAAATGTATGTATGACCACTATATTCAAATTTCTCAACTCTTGTTGAATACTTCTGAACTTTAATAACAGAGTATTGTGGCTCAACTCTAGTACATCCTACTAAGGATATAATAGCTAACAGATAAATTACCTTTCTCATATATTAATCTTTAATTAATAACTTATTTTAATTGTGGGAGATGGCAGAATCGAACTGCCGCTAACGACCTGGATTTTCAGTCCAGCGCTCTACCTACTGAGCTAATCTCCCATTTCCTGTAGACATCACAATCTCTTTTTTAGTCTACAGGATGCTCTCTATCCTCCCATATTCTGGGATTCCACACTATTGTTTACGGATTAGGTTCGTGCTTCCTCTTACCTTTTGGTACCTTTGAGAGCTTTTCGTACTTATTTATAGTATAAATTAGTGCTTTGCTGTACCTAATCCTTGTTAGAAATTACCTATCTACTTAATCTTTACCTAACCGCTGTTAGAGAGTAAGCATATTCAATAATTCTTGGTTCATTGCTGCTTGGAATAATTCCAGAGCATTTTTTGGAATACTTTCTACAGGTGTTTTACCAGTAAGGAACGCAATTCCAGCGGGGTCAAGTCCACTCATGTAGAAAGTGTAATTGTCATCACAAAGTGATTCGAACTTAGGTCTGATGTTGCTTGAATAGAAACCATTAGGAATATCCCAAAGTACCATTACAAAGTTATCAACATACTCTTTAGAGAATCTCGTTCCCAAGAGTTCACGGAATCTTTCAAATACTGTTTTATTTCTTCCGGCAGAGTTGAACTCACCGTCAGAAATACAGAGGATTCCAGTTGGGAAATCTTCCTCTTTATATCCCCTATCTCTAAGTTGGATAAAGAGGTCAGCTACAGATAACAGATTAGTTGAACACCAACCGTTTCCACTGAATTTGGTGAATTTCTCATAGGGAGTATCACCTCGCCATTGTTTCATTAAGCACCTGTCGGAGAACTCAAGGACAGTATTGGCAAATTTCCCTTCGAGTAAGTAAGAGAAATACAGAGCGATTGATTTCGCTACATGATAAGCACTTACTTCAAGACCTGCGGCTTTACAAGTCATAGAGCCAGATGTATCAAGAACAGCAATAAGATTAGTCTTGCGATTCATATCTTGTTTAGCTGTTTCGATAAGAGACATAAACTGTTTATTAACAGTGTCTATCTGGTAAGGTTTCAGAACTGTTCTTCTCCCACCGTTATAACAATCATTATCAGGGAACAATTCATATACAAATCCAGTGAATTTGGCTACTGGTTTTGCTGCCAACCACTCTTCGTATGCTTCGGTAAGATTATGGTTTTCTAAGAACTTACCACTAGCAAGTTTTGCTAATGCTCTACCAGCAATCGAATCGAAATCAAGATTTAAATAGTCTTGACGGCTAATTGCCTGCTGCCATTTATGAGCATTACCGGATGCTTTAAGTTCACGATACATTTTATATGCACGCCACTTACCTTCCTCTGCTTCGCCAAAGTCGAATATTTCTTTCACAATTTTCTTAGCAATAAAATTATTGCATTGAGAACGTAAAGAAGTACACTTTTTTGATGGTTTGATTTGTGGAAGATACTTTCTCACCAAGTTGGTTTGACCATCGTCAGCTAAACCACCGACAATAAACTTGATGATGTATTTCCAATCCAGAACTTTATTGACTGCACCATTGTATTCAAGGTCTAATCTTAATATTTCAAAGATATCGTCCCAAGAACCAGCTGTAATGAAGACAGGCAAATTCTTTTTAAATACTTTTGGGTGTGTTGTGGCAAGCCAGATAATTCTCATGAAGAACTCGGATTTAAGTCCTTGTCCTCTTTGAACTCCTAATTTCTTACCTGTAAAGAGTTTTGGATTTCGTGTAATCAAACGGATGTACACTGTTTCTTTGATTGTTATTAAAGGGTCAACTGCCCACAATCTTTCCATAGTTGATGCGACTTCGTGAAACTCTCTAGGTTTCCTGTAGTTTCCAACGGCTGCGAAGTCGTCAACAAATACATTACCTGACGTATCATACTTCAAACTTCCATTGCCAGAAGTTGTTTCATGTTCCATTTTATATGCTTCCCTTTGGAAGATATTTTCAAACTTGGGAGCATTTACTCCCGAACCTTTAGTGACTTTAGGAGTCACTTCATAAATTGATGTTCTTTTTCTGTCAAACATAATCAGGTTTTAATTATTAAGTAATTCATAAAGATGTTCATACAAATCTCTTAAATAGAGGTCAGAAGTGCTAGGATGCTCTGACCTAAAGGACTTCATCAATCCTGTAGCTGTGAGCCTAGTTGTAAGGAGCTTTCCAATAAAATCTTCCAAATCCTCAACATTTTTGATAGAGCTTGTAACAAATTGAACAAATACTCTAGTTCCAGTTACAGTGTTTAGTTTTAAAGCTTTCAGCAAATTGTATCCTCCATCTGACAATATCGTTTGGATTAATTTATACATAGCTTGTGCTCCCTCAACCATTTCCTGTGTAATATTTGGAAACTTGTCAAAGTCTTCTGCTTGTCTTCTTCCAAGGCTAGTCTTTCCGAAATATGCAAATGCATATCCTATACTGGATATTTCGTTTGTCTCCATAAAGTTGAGGAATCTGGTACAATGTTCATTACCTCTACAAGCATTAAACTGTACAAAGTTCAGAATACTCCATTTAAGGCTGGAATTATTAATAGCAATCATTAATTCATCCAAGTCTACATCAGTAGGAAGTATTTGAACCCTTACTCTGATTCTATTTCCTTTAAGGTCATATTTTATTCCCTCTTTATAAAGATTGTTGATGGCTTTCCATCTGTGGTGACCATCTATGATTTCTATAATTCCATTTCTATACCCTACCATGATAGGAGTAAGAAACAAAGAGCTATTCTTTCTTAAAGACTTTTCAATCTTCTTTACATGAGATAAGACCAAAGGTCTGTTCTTCTCACACAAATCAATTTTGTGACCATCGTCTGGGTCAATAAAGAAATACTCGTTTTTAATCTCGTCCATCATATTTTATAAATCTTTTAGTTAATTAATTGTAGCTCCACCCGGACTCGAACCGGGACGGCCCTTTCGGACCATCAGATTTTAAGTCTGACGCGTCTACCAATTCCGCCATAGAGCCATCCTTATTTTTTAGAAGCAATCATCGTCTGTATTGTCATTAGTTACATAATCAATCATTGCACCTGCAAGTATGACTAATCCAAATGAAACCAATAGAGATAAAATAAATATTATGACTACTCCTAGTATAAATTCTGCCATACTTTTTCCTTTCTGATTAAGTGATGCAAAGATACTACAAAAAACTGAGCCTACAAACCTTTATTAGTTAAAATTTGTAAATTCTTCTTCATTTATTATGAGTTAGATTTATTTTGCTTATTTCTTAGTTATCTTTAAATATTTTAGTTGATAACCAACAAATAAAGCTAAATCCGGCTGCTATTGCTGCCATACAGAGAGTTCCTTGAAGAAAATAAATTATAAAATCCATATTATATTCCTTTCTTCCATTTAACATACAAGATAGCCAATCCATATAGAATTGGAAAGGCTATCATACCATAAATAAACTCCATTTAGTTTGGTGTACTAAATATGAAGCAAACAATCAATATCACGCATATTACCGTGAGGAGTCCCATTACACTTCAATAATTTGAGATTTCATGCAGATATTTGGAGTACTGAGAACAGCGTACGCTTGTGCACTGCCGACTCCTACCATTTTGACCTTTACACGGTCAGAATCAACAACGATAGGTGTAACATCATCACCATACTGGTCGGCATCAACTGCTACGGCAGTAACTCCCAATTCAGAAGAAATGTGACCACAAATGTCAGAAAGAACTTCCGGAAATGAATCGTTGACCAGAATACATTCGAGCATTCCATTCTGTGATATAACAGCTACCACCGGAGAATCGTTACTTACTTCAATTGCCAATTTGTTTTCACCTTCTTGTACCTTTGCAAATTCTAATTTCTTCATCTTTAAAATATGATTTTATGGATTAATAAATGTCGTTTTCAAGTTGTGCAGATACACATACTTGTTCAATGTCATAGTCAGGATTTTTCTGAGCTATTTCAATTGCAGATTTCACTACTTCGTTGAGACACCCATGTTCTTGAGCGTTCTCCAACATTCTTTCAATGATTCCGTTCATAGTTCAATAAGTGTTCCTTCTGTTAAAAGTCTGACAGTAAACTTCTCAAGTTTAGCATCGTCAGTGTTGAAAAAATCTGGATAATAGTTACTTTTCCCAATGATGATGATATCATCACCACGTCTTTGTATTACACTTCCAATAAACTCATTGTCTGGAGGCCAAGAAACTACCTCGGCAACACTTCCATTATTCATTTCGTAGACTGGGAGTGCAAGTTCCTTACGTTTTATTACTTTAGCCATTTAGTTTACACTGTTTAATGATTTCTTTAGTAATGATTCCACCCAGTGCACGAGACGCTTCATCAATTGCATCAAGATTAAATTCATCTTTGTCAAATTTGAATTGAATCCATGTTGGTTCACTTGGTCTATAATCTAAGTATGTTTTACATTCCTTAGTTCCTAAAACTTCATGCACCATATCAAGAATACGTTCTCCTGCTTTCTTAGTTCTTACGAATCCAGATAAGTCATATCCAACGCCTCTAGAGCTCCAATATTCTCCTTCTTCTGGACGCTCATCCTTAGGCATCCAATGCCAACTTGGAATACCAATTCTTGGATGAGGAATACGGATTGCTTGTTCCATTACATATTCAGAACGAGGATTCTCTGGGTCTTCTGGATAAGCAGCGTATTCACAAGTCGAATAGACAGTTGAACCTCTTACTTCAAAGTGTAAGCCACAATGTCTACAAGTTGCAGAAGATAGCCCTCCTCCAGATACACAACTTCCTCTTGCTGCATCACATCCACAGTTCGGACAACCAAACTGTTCAAAATCAGAATATAATATTGATAACATTAGTAATTTGATTTAAATACAACTTCTTTGAAAGCTACATATACTTTATCATCTTGTTCAATAAGACAATCATTCTCTTCTAAGAACTTAGTAATAAAGTATGTAGGAATATCGTAATTGTCAGTCACAAACATATCACGTTCTTCATCAAAGTGATAACGTTCATGTCTTTCAAGCCGAGTAGGATTTCCATTAAGAGTAATCTCACCAGACAAAGGATTGTCTTTATCTGGCTTGATTCCCTTTATATAGATTGAATACTTGGCATCCGGCAAATAAACTTGCTGAATTACACTCACTTACACTTCCTCCCAAGTAATGGTTACAACTTTCTTCAGGATTCTGTAGTCTCCAGTCTCTTTAAGAATAGAGATTGCTTTTTCAATCAAGTCCTCTTGGTCCATGATTTCCGGCTGTTGAGTGTTTATGGGAGTTTCGGAAGCAGCCATTTCTGCCTTCTTTTCTCTGCTACGCTTATTCAGCTCATTAGCTTTTTGTCTGTATTCCTTGAGATAGTTCTCCACTCTTCCAATGTAAACTGGGTCATTTGGAAGTTTGTATCCTGATTTTGTTGCTTCGAACAACCCAAACTCTTGAGCAGTTGTGGAATATGTAGGAAGACCAGGCAGGATTCCCTTCAACAAGGTCGAAAGTTCACTAAGGGTAAAGATTTTACCTCTGTTCTCGTCTCTTACCATGTTGTACTTTCTACAAATCTCTTTTGCATCGTTTTTCTTTCCCATAATCTTGAAATTTTAGTTATTAATAATTGAATTGATTTATTGTTGATTTGGAACTCTGTGTCCACTGACTAGTCTGTCAGTGTCTGCATCCGCCATGTTACATAGTTCCACTATTTCTTCTGGAGATATGTCTCCATCAGGAGTTGTAGTTTCCCAAGGATATAAATTACATATCCAGGTAATGTTTGCATTGTTAGAGATTACTTGTTTATGTAAACCTACTAAAGCACCTGGGTGTTTGGTTGCATAATTTCTTCCGAATCTAATGGCTAATCTATACTGCAAGAAGATTCTAAGTGGAGTCAGTTCTCCATCTATCAACACTGTTACTAGATAGAAGTATTGTTTCATAATTATATACACTTGACCTATTCAGTGCGAGGTTTTAAAATCCAAAACTCTTTAGTTGTTTATAATACCACTCATGGTCGATTGATGCTTCATCTTGCTCTTGAACTGTATTGTAATAGTTCGCTAAGGTAATCTTCTTAGCAGAGTTCTTAGTGCTATGATAAGCCTTTTCAATCGTCTTTAACAGTTTATCTTTCATCTCTCTGTATGTAAGGTTTCTAATGATTTGCAACTACTTAGAAGAGCTAACCTAATTTACCATTAGAATAAAGGTATAATTATGCAGTTACCTTTACGATAAACTTCTTACGGAATATCTTTATGATAAACTGCATACAGAATACCTCTATATTCAAATAATCCTTCAAATTAGAGGTTTTATTTGTTTTACCATAGTTACGCTATGACTCGAATACTTTATAGTATTATCAACAGATTTAGATTAGCTAATACAAAGGATATCTGTACCCTTTGTATCCGCTCGATATAGTTTAGTTTCTGTGACCGAATCACAAGGTATCGATAAGTAGATAAACTACTTACCTTGACCCGTCCTACATCAATTTAAATATATATTCTTCTTATTATCATAGATGCGAATCCATCTTGATATGTACTTGAAGTTGTTTTGTGAGCGAAACTTCCTAGCATCCTTCAGTTGGTTAAATGAACGTATATGCTCGCCATCATCAAATCTACATGAATATCTCATTTTGCTTTATAAATTTAGTTGTTATTTTACTATGTAAGGAGCTACTGTGTATACGAACTTAAATGCACTTCTTGCAAATGCTGATTCCAGTTTAGCCACTTCTGCTTCAAACGCAGCTTCTGCTGCCTCTCTAGTATCATATAACACGGAGAGATTATTAGTTACAATATACTTCTTCATTGTTATATATTTAAAGATTGTGGACCTGGGCGGAGTCGAACCGCCGTCCAAACAAAGTCCAATAATAGAATTTTACGTGTGTCTCTATTTTATTACATCAGCTGTTGAGTTCAGCATGTAGATAGTTTTACTAAGAAGCCGAGTGTTAATTCACCAATTACGTCTCCTCGTAAGGCTACGACTTAGTTGTTCACAAACTACCAAACTGGGCTTGACCGAACGGTCGCTCCACCACTCCATTTACGTTGGAGAACGGATGATATTTTAGAGATTCGTCACACCTCATGGACCACATCTTCCATCTGCTTTATGACATTAGGAGATTTCAGCTTTACTAACCTTTGGCGTTCAAGTTAAGTGGGCTGCTTTATAATGCTTCTTCCCACACCTCTTCTGTTTCTAGGTCTCTCCCATTAACCCGACTTAGAGCTAATTTAATAGATAAGCCAGCAGCTTAGGCTGCCATTCTTACATCGCTTCTTTCAGCATTTATTGTTTTCCTTCGTTTACAGAGATTGCGCTCTACACGTTCTATTACCTTCTCTATGCTGTCAAAACCATACAGGCCCAGATAAAAGAAAGTAAGCCCTGGCATAGTAGGTGCTAGTAGGTGGCTATCCAAACTAACTATGCTGTACTTACGTTTTGTCCCGTTATTCTGTTTCTAGGATAACTAGCTTACCCCATTAAGAAGAGATTCTTAGTCCTCTTTGTATTCAGCGTTCAATTCTTCAATGACTTCATTGAGCTTGTCAAGAATCAACTGACAATCGTCTTCCTCAATCTTTGAGTCAACAATCTTTTCAATGATTTCTTTCGAACGTTCGGAATCGACATCACTGTCACCAAGGGACAAGAGCAATCTTTCTGTGCGGTCAGCAGCGGACGCCTTGTCTTCTTCGGCATTTGCTTTTGCCAATCCAAGTACTGATATAATACGTTTCTCTTTGGCTTCTGCCAATGACTTACCTATTTTCTGTTGTAAAATTGCTGATAATTTTTTCATGATGAAATATTTATTTGTTAATATTTAAAACCTTACTTTAGCTTTTAAAGCTTTTTTGACTTTTCTGTGATGAATTGGGAGTAGCATCCAAGCCATCCATGACCAACCACTTCCATTTCTATCCAGCATATCAATATCGAGATGATATAAATCTCTTCCAGAATAATGTGTATCTTTTCCAATGATTGTTGCAACTTTGCCACAATATTTTTGCATTTCTAAGGTAAAGCACACTGCTTCTCCACAATAATCTGCACGATACTTAAAGATTTCTCTACAATCTTTTCTGATATAGACTTTATCTCCTATCTCAAACTTTTGGAGATTTCCTTTTTCATTTCCTGGGTCTTCCATAATTAAAATCTTACTTTAGCTTTTATGATTCTTCTTCTTCTACTTTTGTTTTCAATACCTCGCATTGGGAGCCATACATATGAATACTTACCATCAACGTTGTATTTAACATATACGGAATTATCTCTGTTATCCACATCAAATATTTCAACGTTTTTGTTTGCAATTTTTTCAAAGAAGTCTCTATCCAAAATAAAGTGCTCTTCAACTAAGTGATTGTCAGAAGAGTTTTCATCAAACCATCCTAATGATTTGACTCTTACTATTTGTTTAGCTTTAAATACCATGATATTATGTTTTAGTTAATAATGTTCGTCCTATCTGTATTTATAGAGGCTTTAGACTCTCATACCTTTAAAGATATGGCTACATTAAACGGATGATTTGCCCTGTATTCACATACAAGACAAATCTTTACTAATTTAAAAAATGAAGTAACAACATGAATTCTTGAGGGAATGAAGAGATTCGAACTCTCAACCTTACCGTTCGTAGCGGTATGCTCTAAATCCAATTGAGCTACATTCCCAACCGTGTCATATTAGTTTTATAAATGGTTGTAATGGTTACCAACCCGGCTGGATTTCGTCTTGGCCTTCGACTACTTGGAATAATAAGTTTGCATGTAAAGCTTCCCTCTTCGCTCAATTTACTAGGCTGCCGTCCTAACCCTAACTCTTCTTATCGGGTATGCAATTATTCCTTTCTCATTACCACTATCTTGGAATATAAAATACACTGCTTTCATAATACTGTTTCATCCATAAACATCATTGTTTAGCGGGCTGTATTATTAAATAGTATAATAGTCAGTTTCTATCAGAGTGTTGCGCACCACTCAACAGTGTATTGAAAGTCATACAAGGCCTGACTTCCTTATTGGCACAGTTTATAAATATAATGTATAACTAAGATACGGAATTGATTATGATTTATTCGTCAGCTTCGAGAGCTATTGGAAGAGCTGCTCTTACTGTTTGCTGCAAATCAACAGTGTTAACACCGTTATTATTTGCATACAGATAGAGTGCATCAATAGCATCTCTGCATTCATCCCTTTCTTCTGGATTCTCTGACTGTGCGAGTTGCATTTCATAATCAATGATACCTGCAAATGCAATTCCTGGGAGATAAGTTTTTTTGTCTTCTTCTGACATTGATTCCATTACGGAATATACTGGAAGTTCTTCTAAATTCATAATTTTGCTTCTTTATGTAAGATTTGAGCTCTACTGGTGACTACAAATATCCTTTACGGAATCTTACGGTTTTACAATTCGTTTACTAATGCAGTTATTTCATCCTGCACATCGTCAATACATTCTCGAAGATTTAACATACTGGCGAGATTTTCTTCAGATGGGTTTTCAACCCAAGCGAGTTCTGCTTTCTCCAAGTAACCAAGGAGTTTACGGCGACGTTCATTCAATTTCTCTAATCTCTCTTCGGGATGTTCTCCTTCTAAGACGAGAGCAAAAAATACTGATGTTATAACTCTTCTTTGCATGATTTAGTAAATTTGGTTTTGATGTAATTAATGAACAGGATGATTGGAGATAATGCAAGTATGTTCATACAAATAGTATCGAACATATTCCAATTCCAATGAGTGATTTCGTAGCCTGCAATATACTTAATTGCAACTCCAGTTGTAGCCAGCACAATAATGATTGCGATTATTAAACCGAGGAAAACAATCCCAGCTAATACAACTGCCAATATATTCTTTATCATATTCATCTAAGTTAATGGGTTAAAATAAAAAATAGGGTATAAAAGAACTTGGAAAATTCAAAGTGAGATAGTTAATTGCTATTGTCTATATCCACCGTATTCCTGATGGAATTTTGAAAGTGGGGAAAATTGGGAAAATAGTGGGCGAATTGCAGAGTCCTCTCGCGCTTCTATCTACCTTCCTCACACCGGCAAGACTCGAATTATTTCCCAAACCGTTGCTTTACTTTGCTTAAAAAGAAGTAAATACATTAAGGGAGTGTTGGGATAACATTGTGCACAAGGGAGATATTCATTCTTCTGCATATCTCGAATCCTCTTAACTTTCTCATCTGTAACATATCCTAATACAGTTTTAAATTGCCCAGTCTTTTTTCCATAATACTTTGTTGCTTTATACATGGCTACATGCTGCTTATAGATTATAGGAGCGCTACATAAAGGATAAAAAAGGATAGTCATTTCTGACTATCCTATTGGTTTACAGATTAACAGATTAACGGGTAAACGGTAAATCCATATTTGCAGCCGCAAAATGACTTTTCAAATTTTCATCTTGCGACGGTTCAAAAGATTCTTTCATTATTTCGCCAATCTTTTTATAAATTTCTTCTTTTACTTTTGGCTCAAAAGTCCACCGTTTACGAACCGTAGCCCCGTTAATGGTTGGTTGTCCGTTTTCAAACTGCAAAGAAACGACATTTTTTTGTTCTAAGGACTGCAAAACCTGTTTGTTATCAAACCAGCCTTTCACCGTTTCGTATGCGCTTTTCCCGTTTGTACGCGAACTTCCTGCAATGATTTCAATTTGTGGCATTGCACGTACCATATCAAGCGTACACCCGTCCGGCAAATTTTCAGATTCGCAAAGGTTTGCGGTTCTTTGTACTCCGGCTATGGAAACACTACCAAATTTCACGAACTCCAAATTTTCAGGATTAAATAACATTGTCATAAATGCGCCGAAAGTCACGCCGTTTGTGCGGATTGTCTTTTCTTCAATGATTGGCAAAACGACTGTTAAATAGTTTGCTGAAAGTCCGTTATCACTCCCCGCACTTGCTGCTGTTTCCATAAACTTTTTTACCTTGTCACTGTTAGCACTCAAAACGTTAATTTTTGCTTTCATAATCTTTTTTTTGTTTAAAATTGTTACTAAATAAAATTTCTATGTTTAGGCGGATTTTCACCGCCTTATTTTTTACAAGTTGTTAAGCATATTACAAACCGCACTTGCACCGTACAAACGTACCATTTCCAAATAATTCGGAACGTTCGTTTTAAACTTTGCTTGTTAAGTTTACGCTTACTTTCTTTGTCTCTTTGTTGTTTCTAACTGTTTTCATGATTGTAATCTTTTTTAAATTAGTAATTTTTCCGTTTGGAAAGAATGAAATTATTTTCATTTTTCTCCAACTACCCTCGGGGGGCGTTAGAGGGTACTCTACTCTCTCGCTTGTAGTTATTATGTAAACTCTCTCGCTTGTAGATTGCACAAAAATTATTCCCCAAATTCCTCTATATAAATCACTATATATTATTTGAATCCCGACTGGGACAGGGGGGGGGACTATATTTAAGTACCTATATATAATGTACGCGCGTGAAGAAGAAAATAAAAAATTTGAGTAAAAACATACATAGACTCAAAATACTGTTCGCGAGGTTTTGTCTGCCGAGAAAAACGAAGTTTTTCGAGATTACATATAGTTCTTATTAAGTATAGATTAAGTATAGTTAGAGTCCACTTTTGAAAATAATCGGTTCACTTTTGACATCGAATGGTACATTTTTGAAAATGGTTTAGTACAATTTTGACAAACCCTTGATTTTCAGCACTTTAACAATTCTTAATGGTACAGATTTTGTACTATTAAAAAATTGCCGTATCTTTGTACTATTAAATAATAAGGCATGGAAAATAAACCACAACACATTCAAGTTCCAAATGATATGTGCAAAGAACATAACCTAGACCCTACTGATGTCTATGTTTACAGTTACTTGAAAACGTATATGAATAAGGATACTTATGAAGCATTTCCATCCATGGAAACACTAGCGAAAGATGCTGGAGTGAGTAAAACTACTGTTAATAAAGCTATTAAAAATCTCGTAGCTAATGGAGACATTTCAGTTAGAAAAGAGGGAAGAAAAAATGTCTATAAATTCAATCCCTCTTCTAAAAACTTTGAAATGTTTACATATAAATTTATGAGAGATGTTGACCTTACTTCCCAACAAAGAATATATATTATATTGACACAACAATATATGTATAAAGATGAGGAAGGATATGGCAAGCTTACTTACTCAAATCAAGAACTTTCAGAAGAAATTGGATTAAGTGCTTCCACTATTTATAGAAGAAATAAAGAATTAGAAGATAAAGGAATATTACAAGTAATAGATACAGATAAGAAAGACCCAGAAACGGGAGTGGCAATACAATTGAAATTATTTGATTTATCTAAAATAGCACAAGATGTACTCTTTATAAAGAAGAAATTAGAAGAACATGATAAAGAGATTAAAGAAAATAGTAAAACTATTAAGCTCTTATCTAAAGAAGTTGAAGAATTAAGAGCAGAGATAAAGAAATTAAAAGGAGATACAGAATTAAAAATGATAATGGATTAATAAAATATGAGTACAAAGCAAGAAGTACTTTGGATGATTGATAATTTATGTGTAACACATACTGGATTTGATACACTTGCACTTAAAAAGATGGTAGAAAAACTTGATGATAGACATCTAATATTAGAAGAAGACGATAATGGAGTTGTTACTGCAACTATAAAGGCTTATCCAAGTCCAGCAAAGTATGTGATACAAAAAGGAAAAATATCTTACATACAAGAATATAGTGGAGGAACTACCAAATCTGAACGCTTAATTTCTGACTTAGAATCTTTCCTAAGAGAGTTTGAAAACCTAAAACTAAAAGAATTAATATTTGATAACTTTCAAAACAGGATTGATGATATTTATGTAGGAGTAAGAGAACATAGAAATTTGGATGTTCTAAGAGAAGAGTTTTGCCATTTACAGCAGGATATTTTAACTAAGCAATCCGAATTTAACAATAATACTATTATTGAAGTATTAAGGAAAGCAGGATTTGAGATAACTAAAACCACTAAAGATATTATTACATGTGCAATAGATAATTACTTAGACATTAACGTGAAAACAATAGACAATTTAGACTAATGAATCCAATTATAATTATACAAGCAGACTTTATACAAGAACAAGAATTTACCTTTGATAATTTTGATGAATTAAAAGGTTATCTTAAAGGTAAAACAATTTATGTAAGAGAGGAATCCTTACAAGAAGTTAGAAACATACTAGGGCTATTAGGCTTTAGACATGAAAAACAAATGGTAGAATATCGCGAGGATACCAGTAGAGTAATTGAAGTAGACAACACTACTTATACAGTAGACTTTAGTAAGAATTATGAAGACTACGATATTGATGGAAAGGAACTTATTGAGGACTATTATAAACTCAAAGAAGAACTTATCTATTCTATCATCCCTTGGCCCATTACTATCTCGGAAGCAAGAGAAATGAATAATCTCAAACTCTCTAAGATTCAGGCATTGGCAGAAACTATGGTAGCAGTAGTACACAACCTTGAGCTTACAGAGGACGATATGGAAGTAGAATGGATGTTCGGAAGACATGGAATTAAGGATGCAGCCCAATTCCTTGAAGACTTAGATATCCAACATGATAATCTTAAATATATATGGTAGAAGGAATACGTAAGTGTATTATTGAATTAAAAAATCTTGAGCAAGGAATTGAATATGCAGTGGCTGACATTAATAAAAGAAATGCAGCCCTTGCATCTCAAGAACAGAATATAATTCAATTAACATCTGAAGTTGAAACTCTTAAAAAAGAGAATGAATCTTTAAAGAAAGAAAACGAAGAACTAAAGAATAAAATAAAAGAATTGGAGAAAGATGAATCAGGAAATCAACCTAGTTGAGGAAGCTTTATATATGGATGCATACATAGCAGAAGAATGGATTTATTATCTTCCAGACATGGAAACAATATTTTTAAATTATGATTAGAAACTTAAGAGAAATTATACTTAATAGAATTGCTGAAATAATCAAGGGAAATGATTATGATGAAATATACGCAACAGGAAAAAGACCTGCATTAGAAGAATTAGAAGTATTAAATAAGTTGTTACAAAATATCTCTGAAACTGATTTAGTAAATATCTCAGATGAGGACATCAAAGAGGGAGATGTATACAGAGTATCTGATGGTAATACTTACATCAAAGGGTGCTTTGAAACTCCCGAAGTTCCAACACCTTGTAGTAAGTGTTCTAACTATCTTGAATCTTTACGGACAGGAAAGACATTAGTATGTAACTGCACATTGGGATTGCCATCTATAACTTGTACTTATGAGTATAAAAGTAACATCTAATAAAGAAATAAGAGACACAGTTCTCGCAGGCTTAAAGAAGAACAAGGATAAATATGGCAAGAAGTACTGTCCTTGTTCTTTAGTAAGAGAAGATGATACAGTATGTATGTGTAAAGAGTTTAGAGAAATGGAAGAAGGAATTTGCCATTGCCAACTCTATATAAAAACTAAGGATTAATGTGTATTAGTACAATGAGGTTTCCAGTTAAATCTTTTAAGATTGACTTCTCTGAAAGGACTTCTAAAAGATATGAAGTAACTCTTACAGGTTTAAAGGAATGTGTAAATAATTATGGAATTAGAGAATCCATTACTCCCCAATCTGAAGAATGTGATGAAGAACATTTGAGTCAAACTATATCAGATTTATTAAAGAGAAGCCCAGTATTATGGGAAAATTCAACCATACATGTAACACAATTATAAACTATGCAAGTATTCGAATTAAAATATCCAATAAGTAATATACAGGGAGTCTTTATAGAGGAAGAAGATTTTGAGAAAGACCCAGCAAGAATAGCTTTAAATATAGGACATGTTTCAGTGGTATTCTTTCCAGAGCAATATAAGAGTACTTACATGAATACTAATCTTTGGCATAAACTAATGCCTTGTGTAACTATTAATGGAGTCTTACATGCAAAGATATTTTTCTATTCACCCTCATTTAATCTTGATTGGGAATGAAAAGACCTATTTACATAGGCGAAGGACTAATCCCTCAAGTAGAAAGACACCTTATGTTTGAAGCAGTAAACACATGGAATGAAAAACATCCAAATCAGTTATTAGTATTAAATAGATATGAAAATATATTTATCCTATGTCTTTATAATAAGAAAGAAGATGGAACTCATGAAAAGGAATTTTCAGTATCAGGAGATAGCTTTAGAAAAGCATGGGATGCATTTATTGAGGTAACAGAGTAATGGAATATGATATACGTGAATTTGAAATTCTTCATGAATTAGAAGGAGAAACTAAAATATTTGAGGATAAATATCCTACATATTTTCTTGTTATATTATGTGAGAAAGATATAATGTTTCTTGGTAGATATACAGGAAAACTATTTTCTGAATTTAATAAATCAGAACCTATAGGCTATATAGGAAGAAGAAATTCAGCACGAGAGGTTAGAGAAAGTGCAGAAGAAATGATGAGACAAATAAAGGCGAGTACCAAATAGGTGCCCGCCTTTTCTATTATATAAGAACTAATAAAAGTCCTATTACTATTCCAATTGCATCTGCGAGAATGTCATATCAATCCCACTTATTATCTGGAGCTTTACTATCTCCATATTCTTTACCTACTGATAAACCTACAGCTAATCCAATAGCTAGAGGTAAATTAATCCATCCTATTGAAAGTACTACTATTAAGTTTACAATAAAATGCAGTAATTTATCTTTATTCTTCAGCTTGTTTATTATTCTTTTTATTGTTTCCTTCATTATTACTAAATTTTTTCCATATTCCAGTCACAGAATCTATACCAAGTAATCCCATGCAGCACAATAAGACTGTATCTATCATCAGTGGAGCTTGGATTACATTTATTGCACAATAAATTAATACTCCCAAACAAACGAACCATCCAATCACTCCGCAGAGTCTTTTAGAGGATACGCCTGAGTGAGATGTAAGTGCTTGTCTAAGGAATGTTATAAATTTCATCTTTTATTTGCTTGTATTAGTTTAGATGCCTCTAATCTATTTCTTACAGAATTATGCTTACCGGCAGGACGAACATATCCAAAATTTAAAGCATGAACTGTACTATCCAATGGTAGAGACGAATTGTTAAATCTGTTAATTGCATCTTTTTTGGATTGATATCCACTTCCCTTTCCTCCATCTGTCCAACTTGAAGAGTCGGAATAATTAGTTAAAGTATTTTTTATGTATTCAAGCTGTTTATTTAATTTATCTCTTTTAGATAAAATCTTATCATTAGATATTGGATATCTCCTATTTTCCCATTGAAGAAGTCCGTAAAAATTACTGTCAGGAGATAATGCTTCTGGATTTCCTCCACTCTCCTCTAAAATAGTTCCTAATAAAGCATCTCTTTGATGTTTTGGAAGATTAGAGTTGGCCCAATTCTCTATATATTTCATGGATTCTATATCTACAGGACGTCTATATTTAGAAGATAAGGTACTCCAATCAACTTTAGAAGAAGTTTGTTTTACATCCTCATTTCCATTACCTTTAAATAATTGACTGATGATAGGTCGCACATTTCTAGTTAGCAGAGATGCAGCAAAACTAGGAGCATATTCTTTAGCAACATCTACAACATTAATAGGCTCTTTAGGTTCTTCTTTAGGAAGAAAACTCTTAACTTTATTAATAGTTTGAGTTACTATTCCGTCTTGTGCTTTAATAACACCACCATTCTCTAACTGTTCACTTTGAGTAGGTGTAGTTTCTGGCTTAGGTTTATTAGATTTATATCTACTCCAATCGAAGCCAATTAATTGTTCTTCATTTCTGTTGGCAGCTTTTTCTCTATTGAACTGTCTTAATATTCTATTTCTAAGTTCTCCTACACCCTTTAATTTAGGAATCTTCATTCCTTCTTGGGCTTTAGCTATCTGATTATATACATTAGATAATGCTCTCTTATAATTAGGGTCAGTAGCATATCCTCCTTTAACTACTCTATCAATAAAATCTCCACCACTAAAAGCTTGATATCTTTTGTTATTTAGTAATGATACATGATAATTGGCATAATCATTTATATCTTTAAAGTCTCTAAAGCTATCATTTACAT
>ERZ779919.71-NODE-71-length-65294-cov-8.00685_pt1 | contig 65294 bp, 49 predicted proteins | sample MGYA00511349_ERZ779919 | MGnify/ENA primary metagenome ERZ779919 (study PRJEB29588, sample SAMEA2147384) | human gut metagenome | biome: human gut; feature: human-associated habitat; material: faeces | place: Denmark | collected 2008/2010 ...
CCTTAAAAACCTTCCGGTATAGGATGCCTCGCAAGCCGCTATCTCCTCCGGTGTGCCGGCACAAACCAACTGCCCGCCGGCCTTTCCGCCTTCCGGTCCTAAATCGATCACATAATCCGCACATTTGATCACATCCATATTATGCTCGATAATTACCACGGAGTGACCTTTCTCGATCAAGGCATTGAAAGCTTTCAACAAAGTCTTGATATCATGAAAATGTAAACCGGTCGTAGGCTCGTCGAAAACGAACAAGGTAGGTTGCTGCTTCTCTTGGCCTAAGTAATAAGCCAGTTTCACACGTTGGTTCTCACCACCGGATAAAGTGGAGGAAGTCTGTCCCAGCTTGATATAGCCCAAACCTACGTCTTGCAGCGGTTTCAAGCGTTTCACGATCTTCTTCTCTTGGGAGCCGGAACCTTTCTCGAAGAACTCGATCGCTTGATTCACGGTCATTTCCAACACATCGTATATGTTAGCGCCTTGATACTCTACATCCAATACATCCTGCTTGAAGCGTTTGCCGTGGCAAGCCTCGCATTCCAAGGTGATATCCGCCATAAACTGCATCTCTACCGTGATTTTGCCCTCGCCCTTACATTCCTCGCAGCGACCTCCTTCTTTATTAAAGGAAAAATAAGCGGCGTTATATCCCATCTGCTTCGCAAGAGGCTGCTCACCGAATAGTTTACGGATCTCATCGTAAGCGCCGATATACGTCACAGGGTTCGAGCGAGAACTCTTTCCGATCGAGTTCTGGTCTACAAACTCAATCGCCTGAATCATATTCAAATCTCCACTGATACCGGAGCAATCTACGGTCAGGCGAGCGGCATCATCCAAATGGCGTTTCACGCCCTCGTAGAAAATATCACGAACCAAGGAACTTTTACCCGAACCGCTCACGCCGGTAACCACCGTCATCACGTTCAAAGGAAACTTCACGTCCACACCCTTTAAGTTATTCTTCCGAGCCCCTGTCACTTCTATATAATTATTCCACGGACGCCGATAAGGCGGGATCTCGATCTGATCCTCTCCCGTCAAATAACGTACCGTATGGCTATCGCTACATTTCCGGAGGTTATTCACATCGCCTTGATAAACGACCTCACCCCCCAAACGCCCCGCTTTCGGACCGATATCGATGATATAATCCGCCGCACGGATAATCTCCTCATCATGTTCCACCACGACCACGGTATTCCCCAAGGCTTGCAACTGTCGCAATACCTTGATCAACAAATCCGTATCCCGGGAATGCAGACCGATACTCGGCTCATCCAAAATATACAACGAACCCACCAAGCTACTACCCAACGAGGTAGCCAGATTGATACGTTGGCTCTCTCCTCCGGATAAAGAGGCCGAGAGGCGATCTAAAGCCAGATAACCCAACCCCACATCCAACAGGAATTGCAAGCGATTATTGATTTCCGTGAGCAAACGTTTAGCGATCGCCGCATCCGTCTCGTCCAGTTCCAGTTGATCAAAGAAAGCCTTTGCCTCCGAAACCGGCATCGTCACCAGCTCGGCGATATTCTTACCGCCCACTTGCACATACAGCGCTTCCGGCCTCAAGCGGCTCCCCTTACAAACCGGGCAAGTCGTCTTTCCCCGATAGCGGGCTTGCATCACCCGGTATTGTATCTTATAAAGATTCTCTTCCACGAACTTAAAGAAATCGTCGATGCCGTGTAAACCTCTCGCCCCATGCCACAACAAATCCTTCTCTTTCTGTGTCAGGTCGTAATACGGGCGGTGGATCGGGAAGTTATATTTCTCGCTCTTCACAATAAAGTCTTTCAGCCATTCCCCCATCACCTCACCTTTCCAGCAAACCACGGCTCCTTGGTAGACAGACAAACTTTTATCGGGCACCACCAGATTCTCATCGATGCCCAGCACCTTACCGAACCCCTCACAAGTCGGACAAGCGCCCAACGGATTATTAAAGCTAAACATCATATCGGTAGGCTCCTCGAATATCATGCCATCCGCCTCAAACTTCTTCGAGAATTCCTTCACGACTACCCCTTCCTCCGTATAAATACGAATCAAACAGGTACCATGGCCCTCAAAGAAAGCGGTCTCGGCCGAATCCGCCAAACGGCTTTTCAAGGTCTTATCGTCCGATACCGTCAGGCGGTCCACCAACAACTCGATCGGGTAAGACAGCAACTCCTCGCTGGCCAGTACCTCCGAGATACGATATACCGTATCATTCACCGACAGACGGGCATATCCTTCTTTCCGCAAGATCTCCAGCTGTTCCTTCATATCCCGGCCTTCCGGCAAGACAACCGGAGCGAATACGGCAAAACGAGTTCCTTCGGGATATCGCATGACCTCCTTGATAATATCGCTCACCTGATGTTTTTTCACCTCGGTGCCGGAAACCGGCGATATCGTCTTCCCGACGCGAGCATATAACAAGCGTAAATACTCATAAATCTCGGTAGATGTACCGACCGTGGAACGCGGATTACGGGTATTCACCTTCTGCTCGATAGCGATAGCGGGCGGTATTCCCTTAATATAGTCGCATTCCGGCTTACTCATCCTCCCCAAGAACTGGCGGGCGTAAGCGGATAAACTCTCTACATACCGACGCTGTCCCTCCGCATAAAGGGTATCGAACGCCAACGATGATTTTCCACTCCCCGACAGCCCGGTTATCACCACCAGCTTGTCCCTCGGAATCTCTACATCTATATTTTTCAAGTTGTTGACACGTGCCCCCTTGATGAAAATCGAATTGCTCTCAGACATATTACCTTTATCTTTTTCTTTAACGCAAAGATAGCCAAAACTAACCGATTCTGCCCTATCTTCATCGAACTAATTCACACAGTTAGACAGGGTGTGCCTCGTCTCTACTGCCAAGTAAATAAAATAACAAGGGTGAAATATTTCATATTTACAGGGAATCTTCTACATTTGTTGAAAATTTCATAGACAAACACAGCAAGGCACCCATGTACATTAAATATTTTCGCTTCTTAGTAGCGATTCTCTTTTGTGCGATAACCTCATGTTCTACGGTTCGCGAGAAGCCTCGTCCGGCTACGAGTACGGGCAAGGAGGCCAAGCGAGAGTTTAGGGGAGCATGGATACAGACCGCTTTTCAAGGCGAATACAAGGATATGACTCCCGCCCGGATGAAAAAAGACTTCATCCGCAAGCTTAATTACCTGCAAGCATGCGGCATCAACGCCATCATCTTTCAGGTGCGCCCCGAGGCGGACGCTTTCTATAAATCCGATATCGAGCCGTGGAGCCGCTTCTTCACCGGAGAGCAGGGCGTAGCCCCGGCAGGTGAGTTCGACCCGATGGCCTTCCTGATCCAAGAATGCCATAAACGGAACATGGAGTTTCACGCTTGGTTGAATCCTTACCGGGCGAGCACGGCGGGAAACACCCGTTTCGCCGATTCCCACATCTATCATAAGCATCCCGAATGGTTTGTCACCTATAATAAACAAATCCTTTTCGACCCGGGATTGCCGGAAAGCCGTCAGTTTATCTGCCGGGTAGTGCGTGATATCGTCGGCCGTTACGACGTGGACGCGATCCATATGGACGATTATTTCTATCCCTATCCTGCGGCGGGTATGCCTTTCCCTGATGATAACAGCTTCCGGAAATACGGCTTGCGAAAAGGATACAGCGAGGCGCAAAGGAACGATTGGCGCCGGGAGAACGTGAATACCCTGATCCGGGAATTGAAACGTACCATCCTGCTCACCAAGCCTTGGGTACGCTTCGGTATCAGTCCCTTCGGCATCTACCGCAACAAGAAAAGCACCGCGGACGGATCGGGTAGCAATACCAACGGTCTGCAAAACTACGACGACCTCTACGCCGATATCACCTATTGGGTACAGCAAGGTTGGATCGATTATAACATCCCCCAGATCTATTGGGAGATCGGACACCCGGCGGCGGATTACATCACGCTTATCAAATGGTGGGACAAAAACGCCAACGGAGGTCATTTATATATCGGGCAAGACGTGGCCCGCACCATGAAAGCGGACCAATTAACCCGCAAGATGCGTTACGAGCGTGCCTTGCCTCACGTGAGCGGCAATTGTTTCTGGCCCGCCAATGAGATTCTATGGAACAACAAGGGCGTAGCCGACAGCCTGAAACGGAACTACCACCGTTACCCGGCCCTTATCCCGGCCTATACCCATATGCATAACCGTCCGCCAAAAGACGTAAGCAAGCTAAAGACCGAATGGACACCCAAGGGCTTCCTCTTGCACTGGCAAGCGGAGCAAAGCCCCACGAATCCGGAGCTAGCCTCTTATTTCGTGGTTTATCGCTTTAACGACAAAGAGGCAATAGACACGAGCGATCCCTCGAAGATCGTGGCTATCACCCGGGAAACCGGCTACTTGATGCCTTACGAGAAAGGTAAGGTAAAATATCGCTATGTAGTGACCGCCGTAGATCGCTTTCACAACGAGAGCGAGGGCAAGACAAAGAAAGTAAAATTATAAAGACAACAATATATGTTAACCGACCATCGCTGCACCAAATATACCGACTGTTCCTCTTGTAGTTTCTACCAGAGGGACATATTCAAGTATCGTCTTTATCCGAAAGGGTACGTGATCCCTCAGACAAGATGCATGCAGAACATGGTCTTTTTCCTAGTCAAGGGAGAGATCTGGCTGAACAGCGAGGAGCACCCGGACACCACGTTCCGGGGCGGACAGTTCGTATTGCAACCGATCGGCTCGAAAGTGGAGTGCAAGGTACTCGACTACACCGAATGTATCATCTATCTCTTCGAGCGTCCGCAAAACATATGCGACAATCGTTTCAACAAAGGCATCTCCATCGTGGAGAACGAACGCCAGCAGCCCATCGTAATGACGATGGTCCCGCCGATACAACTCTTCATCGAGGGCATGAAGCTTTACCTCAACGATGATTTAAGATGCTCCGGACTGATGCAAGCCAAACGCTCGGAGATGGTCTACTTGCTGAACTGCTACTACCCCATCAAGGAGCTAGCCGCCTTTTACGCCCCGATTTACCGGTATAGCCACAGTTTCCAGTATTTCGTGATGCAGAACTACCAAAAGGCAAAAGACGTGGAGACCTTCGCCCAATTGGGAGGCTACAGCGTACCCACCTTCCGCCGTATCTTCAAGGATACGTTTGGAGAGCCCGCTTATCAATGGATGCTGAAACGCAAATGCCAAGACATTCATAACGACCTTATCATGACAGAGCTTTCCATATCCGAGATTTGCTACAAGTATGGCTTTGAGTCGCTTTCCAACTTCTCGCACTTCTGCAGGGCTAATTTCGGCCAATCTCCCCGCTCTGTCCGTTCTCTAAAGGATGAAAATACATAATATTCAATGATTTTTTTAAAATCTCTCAACTTTTGCAACTCTTTGGACAAAAATAACAATTCTCCCCTTTAGCATTCCCTATACATTTGCGTCCAGAAGATCAATCATAATTGATTTTCAAAGATAAATAAAATGTATAGGTACAATAAGACAAGTATTATCTTAAAGATCTCTATCGCGGTTTTATTCATTATCGGCATGGTGCTGGAATGTAGTTGCGAGAGATCTGAGGAACCGGAGAAAAGAGGCACGGGCTACATCACTTGCACCCTTCGTTGGGATAGCGTGGTAGCAGTTTCCCCGGTACCGGAGAAACTTCGCTATTGTATCTACCCGTCGGAGGGCGGGCCGATGATACAGACGGATGGGAACGCCAATGGCATCACCCTGTTCTTACCACCGGATAAATATAATGTATTGGTTTTCAATTACGACGCGAAAAACATAGGTTTTCGTAATATGTCGAAGTTCGAGGAAGCGGAAGCATATATCTCCTCTCTAGAGGATCTGGAGGCATGTCAAGACGAGGTGATCCCGTTATATGTCGCCACGATCCGTTCGGTAGAGGTTGAGGGGGATACGGAGAAGCATAAGGAATTGACCTTGTCGCCGTTTTTCCTATCGAAGGATAGTTCCTTGAATCTAAGCAATGAAAGGAAAGGGATCGCGAACAATATCAACGGGCTAAAGAAAACGAGTATCCGATGAGAGAGAGCCGGTTATTTATCATCTTGATCTCGCTTGTCATGGGATTGGTGGGATGCTCGAAAGAGACTATGATCGGCGAGTATGTAGACCGTTGCGCGGTGCGCCTCGACATAGATTGGGGTCCTTGCGGTATCGACCCGGATGGTATGACCGTGCTCTTTTACCCGGTCGATGGAGGGGAGCCAAGCCGTTTCCTTACCAACATGGTCACGGGTGACGAGGTGCGATTGAGGAAAGGGATCTATAACGTAGTGGTATTTAACCAAGCGGCCGAAGAATACAGTTATCTCACGATCGAGGGTCAAGATCAATACAGCACCCTGCGGATCGTGATGAAGACGACGGAAAGCGATTGGTACACGCCCACCGAGGGAGAGCGGCTGATCTACGATCCGGAACCTTTAGCGGTAGCTACATTGGAGGGTTTTGAGGTGACGCAAGAGATGGTACGGGCGAACCTTAAGGAGGGAAAGGAGTTTTCCTTGGCTTGCCGGCCCGAGAAGGTAATCTTCACGACCCATCTGTCCTTAGAGATAAAAGGATTGCACAACGTGCGGACTGCGAGGGGATCGATTAAAGGGATGGCGGATACATATTGGATAGCCAACAGTAAGACTGGGAGTAGCATAGCGACGCAACTCGTTGACTTCTCGGAAAAGACTTTTCACAAGAACTCAACGACCGATGGTATCTTATCCGGCTCTTACTTGACACTCGGCAGACCAAACGTCACATCGAAGGCCACGGACGAGATCAGTAATTTGCTTACGCTCTCCATCTTATTGGTCGATAACAAGACGGTCATTACGAAGCAATATGATATAGCTCCACGTGCTGCGATCAATAATGAGACGAAAGAGGTGAAAGTGGTGCTGGGTACCGGAGCCGATCCGGACGAGGAGGAAACTCCCGAGGATATTCCGCTGGAATTGCCAAACGTAAAGCCGGCAACTAATGGCGGTGAAGGAGGATTCGACGCAAGTATAGACAATTGGGGAGATGAAGTAGATATCGTGCTCCCCGCATAGATATAGAATAATAAATAGTAACAACATAAAACAACATTAAAAGACTAAGCGTTATGAAGACAAATTTATTCATTGCAGCATTAAGCCTAGTAGTATTGGCTGGCTGCTCAAGCGAAGATGAAATTGATACATTAGTGTCTAAGAGTGATAATGCGATTACTTTCGGGACTTATGTGGGGAAACAGACGAAGGCTTTAGATAAATCAGCCTTTGCTAAGGATGATAAATTCGGAGTGTCAGCATATTATGGCGATGGAACTTTCGAAGCAAACTTCATGAGTAATGAGACTATTAGTACAACAGATGGCTCCACTTGGACCTATACCAACACGAAATATTGGCCAGAAGGTAACCCTGTTTCATTTGTAGCTTATTATCCGAATTTGACAACTGCCCCTACAATAACTGATGGTGCAACAGCAATTCCTTTTACTGTGAAGAACGATGCTACAGAACAGGTTGATTTCATGTGGTCAACAGTTAAGGCTGCCACTAAAGATGATAAAAATGGAACAGCAATCAATGGAATTACAAACACCACAACAGATGCCACAAGCGTTCCTTTTGTATTCCAGCACGGACTTTCCAAAATTTCGTTTAAAGCAAAATTGGGTGAAGCATCCTATTCTGGCGTAACTATTAAAGTCAAAAGTATAAAAATCAATGGAGTCAAGAATAAAGGTACATTTACAATTCCTGCAGATTTGACTGCCGGTACATGGGCAACCGAAGATGCAGCAACAAATGATTATACAGTTTCAGAGACTAATGGCAAAGAGATAGCAAGTACTACCGCAGACAGCATAGGAGAATCATTACTTATGATCCCACAAGACATGAAAGGCAAGACTATAGAAATAGCCTATGATCTCGTTTACACTAATCCAGCCCAAACGATTTCTAACACAAAAGCAATTGTTTTAGATGACAAAAGCAATTGGGTGATGAACCAACAATACACATATACCCTAACAATCTCATTAGAGACTGTTCAATTAACAGCTAGCGTTGGTCAATTTGGAGCGAATATAGATTTATAAAATCATCAACCGTATGCCGGTATCAAAACTGGTTTAAATAAAAATCTTATCCTTGAATGAATCACATTGGTTCATTTGAGGATAAGATTTTATTTAACATAAAAAGCTAAACCTCCACTGTCAAATATATCACAAACTCTATTTGTTAACTAAACACACACTACCCTATCTTTTTGACTCATATAGGCTATATTCCGTGACATTCTCTATCAACAAGAATCACGAAACAGCACCAAAGACATCCCCATAAACCGCCTTTTACCCCTCGAAAGCCCCCCTTTTCACACACAATAGGTCGCGAAAGCCAACGCGAAAGGCTGCGTTAGGCGACACATATGGTTACGTTGGGCATCGTAAGCAGCTAAGAATAGGGTTATAACCTAATGAGAAAGGCGTTATAACCTTATTATAACCCTATCGTAACCTTATGGAATAGCCCAAACACCCGGCAAACCATGAGTTACGATGAATTAATTTCGCTAGAATAAAAGGCCATTTTCCAACATCTGTCTGTCTACTAAACAATTGCTGTTTTTTTCTTGCGTATTTGGAAGCGAGACGTACATCCGCCCGAAATAATCGACTCTCACGGACTTCCGTTTACATTTTGTCAAAATGTCAATCCGCGAGGAAACTTCTCCCCACATAGCATACGGATATCAATTATTCTTCCTATATTTGCGATAATCCCTCATATCTAAGCGTAGGTCACTGAAGGAGGACATAAGTTAACGAAGAGCGTTTAAAGATATTATCCCGCATTGAAATCTCGACAATTTCAACTCCCGGGGATAATAGACAAGAAACGCTCACGTCAGTGCTATATTTACCAGTAATTGCTCTGGACGATATAACAGCATGGCGTGGGCTATTGTTTATTATTCGGGAGTGGGCAGTCGAGAGCCTCAATGCGGTAATATCAATAGTTTCCACGCTTCTGTATTTTTAGCCCGGCAACCGATGGAGACAGGTTGCCCTTATCCATTAAATGAAGACGATCCTCCTGTTACCCGTCTTGTCGCTATGGCTCCTGCTTGCCACGCAAGCCAATGCCCAAGTCTATCACCTACATTTATCCGACAACACTTGCCGGATAACAGAATGCGTTGATACTCCACAAGGCGTCAAGCCCTTGGGTCAGACATGGAAAGGAAACACCTTCCATGATCGTTTCACGCTAGATTTCGATCGCGCTATCTTCACGTGGGAAAAGGAAGGAAAAGAGACGTATGCCAACAAGATCATCAACCACACTGCCAAATACGCTCACCACTCATTCACCACGGAGCAGATTACCGCCAACCTCACCATCAACAGCCATCGAGCCGTCCTTCAACTTATCCACTTTCAGAATGGCCAATGGATACAAGTCACTTATTTTTGCGAGATAGGGAATTAACGGCTCATGCGAACATCTACAACATCTACCACTTATACTTGATATTTGTACTTTTTATTTGTGAGTGAAAATTCCAGCCTTAAAAAAGGAAGCCTTAAAGTTTACGATAAACATCTTCAAAAGGTACTCTGCAACGTTCCCCCCAAATGCCTTTATTTCCATCCCGTATCCCACAAGGAATAGCCATGTTTATTTCAGCACCATGAGGTAGTTTCAATGTCCTTTTTAGCCGACGGCTGTCCAGCCCTTCTAAGGGGCACGTGTCATAGCCTTCGTTTGCCATCGCAATCATAAACGTTTGTGCGGCAAGCGCACAGGATTTATGGGCTGTCACACGTATGTCATTCTCGGAAACTTCAAGCATCATAGGACGGAAAATACTGATTATATTAGCCAACAATTTCCTAAGCAATCCGAGAATACCGAAGAACCGGGCATAAACAAAGGGCATCAATATACCGTAATATATTTCCCGATCCTTAATACGTTTGGCCTGACGTTCTTTAGGACTGTAATGACGAATGTTCTCCCGTTCAAAATTGAGTACGAATCGCGCATGTTTCTTGTACCAGTCACGCCGAACCACAAAAATGACAATTTGTGAAGCGGTAGAAGCCGCTTTCTGACCAAGGCAGTCCCTTGAAATTTTTGCCAATAATTCAGGTTCTGTAATATGGTAAAATTCCCATAATTGCATATCAGAACTGTTAGGAGCCAATGTAGCCAGTTCCAAACAATGTTTTACCTTTTCCGTATCTATTGGTTTTTCTTTATCATACACCCGTACAGAACGACGATGATGAAGGACTTCATCTAAATTCATAATGATACTGATTTGAATTAAACATTTATTCCCAGCTGATTACTTCAGCCATTTATTATTGTGCTTTATTTAATTGCCGCATAACGACCTTCGCCATTTCTTTAGAACTGAACGGGTCCTGCCCAGTAATCAGATTATTATCTACAACTACTTTTGAAGTCATAGGTATCAATGCTTTTTCATAATCCGCTCCTCTCTCTTTCAACAACGCTTCAAGATCAAAAGGCACGTCTTCTTTTCTTCTGGCAAGACTTTCCTCAAACCAACTGAATCCCGTCAGCTTTTTGCCTTTAATCATATATTCGCCATTGGATAGTTTGACATTCAACAACCCACTGACCCCGTGGCAGATGGCCGACACTATCCTCCCACTTTCATCCTGTTTCCTTACGATAGTCTTTAAAGCTTCATTGTCAGGAAAGTCATACATCGCACCGTGTCCGCCGGCTAAATAGACACAATCAAACTGTTGTTCCAACAGGTTATCCAAACTGTTTGCATGATCCAACAGCTTTTTGAATTCTGGCTTTTCCCAATACTTTTCGGACATTTCATCTAAAAAAATTGCTTTTAAACTTTCGGGATCAATGGGAGTATAACCTCCTTTAGGATTGGCTACCGTTATGTCATAGCCGCTTTCTTTTGCACTATGATAGATATGAGTAAACTCACTAAGCCATAATCCGGTCGCGAGTTTCCCATTGGCAAAAGTCCCTGTGCTAGTAACTATTATTAAAATCTTCATGATAATCAAATTATTGATTCATATTCTTTAAAAGAAAACATACACATGGATAGATTGTTTTTCAGAATATGGAATCTTTAACATAATCCGAAAATATGAAAACCTGCAAATCCTTTCAAATGCTATCTCTATCCACCAGCATTCGATAAGGAGAAATTACCGATCCCTTTCCTATTACCTCCGGGAGGAAGCAATTTGATGAATATCGTTTCCATGATGCCCAAGTTGAAAGAAGAATTAAGAACTATTTTCAACGACTATGGCTTGAAATATGTCTTCGATACCAATAGCCAGGAGATTAAAGTAATGAAAGAAAAGAAACCGGGAGAGATATTTTTAATTCCATTTCATTCCATAGCCGATACCCTGCAGCGTATGATTTTCTACAAAGCGGCTATTGAAAGTAACAGTGAGTCCGCATTAGTTTTTGAAGAACCGGAAGCCCACTCATACCCTCCTTTCATATCAAAGGTAACGCAGGATATTATCCAATCGGACAGAAACCAGTTTTTTATAACGACACACAGTCCTTATGTGGTTAACGACTTTCTGGAATTACCGAGTGACCAACTTGCCATTTACCTAGTTGACTTCAGGAATGGGGAAACTTTCGTGAAAAGAGCCAGTGACACAGAAGTACAAGAAATGTACGAATATGGCATCGACCTATTTTTCAACACTGAAACATAGCGAAAGATACAGAACACATTGCAGGCACAAGCCCATACCCAAGTCTACCGCCTACGCTTATTCGACAGTACTTACAGGATAACGGAATGCGTTAAAAACCATTTTACGGAATGTCCAAATGTTCTGTCAATACGTTTACGAATGTTCGTAATGGCGCACCTTCATAATTATCCAACTCCCCAACCAATATCAACGCGGCGTTCTTCATCCATGGCTGGTATGGGATAGATAGTTCATAGGGGATTTCACGGATCAGTTCCGGGGTGTTCTTGATTACCGTATAAGCGTCGCCATCGGCGGCTTTCTTGCCTTCGAAAACTAAGGTACGGTCGAACATTTTTTGCTTGTTTACCCCGTTTAGTACTACCGGGGCCATAACTACGGAATCTCTGTCGCTACGCAACATCGGCATCAAGGACAGGGTTTGATATCGTCCCACGGAGAGTCCGCAGACACTGATCGTTAGGTCTAGACGCAAGGAGTTGCCCTCCCGCTCGATGCGGTTTTGCTTCACGGAGACTTGCCCCCGGTAAGATTGTATAGGTACCTGCGCTCCTGCCGGAAGAACAAGGCCGATCACAAGCAAGCATATATACAAGCATATATAAATGAATGTCTTCATAGATTTATCTCTTTATTTGATGATGTAAACGATACTGATACCCGCCTTTGTTAATCCCCAATACTCGTTGCGGAACTTGCCGATAGGCGCATCTCCTCTAGGAAAAGCGTACTTATCATATTCGAAATGCAAGTATCCGAAACCCGCCGTGAACTCCACGTTCCAACGGGGCGACACGTATAACTGATAACCATAAGAGATACCGCCGCCATAAGCGTTACCGTTATAACTATTCTTTTTCTCCATCCCATACAGGAGCTTCAAACCGGCGAAATCGTAATCTATATACTGGGCATGAACCCCGAAGAAATGTCCGTTGAAACGCTCGTGTATCCAGTAACGCGCCTCGGGCTGTATCATCCAATGCTTAAATGACTTATCGCTCGAGAATGTCCAACCGTTATAATACCCCGATGCCTCAACGGACCAATGCTTGTTGAAAGCGACCTCCGCCCCTATGTTCGGCGTAGTGATCGCGTCATAAAGCACATTGGTCTTCACGGCCACGACCTGTCCTTGAATATCTATAAAAGTTGGCAAAAGAAATACTAACAGTAAATATAGTTTATTCATATCTCCCGGTTCATTAGGTTTGTTTATTTAAGAGACAAAACCGTACAAATATAGATAATATTTATCAGTTCATTCGTACGTTAACTTATATAATATCCACGATTTACAAACGGAAAACGTTATCTTTGCAAGATAAATCCAGAATATGACTCATGAAGGCTAAATATATCGTGATTTTTCTCCTGTCACTCCTTTCGTTTGTCGCTTGCGATAAAGAGGAGGTCGTTATCCCTACTACCGCCCCTCGTACGGTTCTTATCTATTTCGCAGGAGATAATAGCTTGAGTGGATACGTGAGCCAAAACCTGAGGGCGATAAAGAAAGGGATTGAGCGAGATGGATTGAACAACGGCAATTTATTGATCTATACGGATAAGCAGAACGAGGCTCCCCAGCTTTTCCAATTAAAAGTGGAAGCGGATACCATCCGGCAGATCGTGCTCGAGACCTACGACTCGAACCAGAACTCGGCCTCTACCGAGACGCTGACGCAAATAATCGACAAGGTACAAAAGGAATATCCGGCGGATAGTTACGGGTTGGTGCTGTGGAGTCACGGAACGGGATGGCTACCTTCGGATATCTATAGCTATCTGCGTTCTTTCGGGCAGGATGGGAAGAATAATTTCATGGAGATCAATGATTTGGCCTCCGCTTTATCGAAGTATCATTTTGATTTTATTTTGTTCGACGCTTGTTATATGTCGTGTGCCGAGGTAGCTTACGCTTTCCGGGAATGTGCGGATTATATTATCGGCTCGCCAACGGAGATATTGGCGAACGGCTTCCCTTATCAATCGATAATGGGGGATATGTTCAAGAAAGAAGCTGATGTGGTGGGGATAGCGACAAAGTTTTATACGTATTATCAAAGTGAGGCAGGAACGATCTCGGTCATGAAAAGCGATGAGTTGGATGAATTGGCCGCTACTTGCCGTACCCTATTCCATGATAAGACGGAAAGTGATCTTTTCGCCGTACCCGTTAGCGAATTGCAGATCATGGAGTATTTGACGCCGAATTATCATGCCTTATATGATTTTGATGATTACGTGAGCCGTCTGGCCACGGAAGAGCAATATAACGCATTCAAGCGGAGCATGGAAAAGGCGGTTATTTACAAGGCTACTACACTCAAGGCGGTTTACGCTTATCCGTATCCGTATGGAAGCTATCTGCCGGTCAATAAATATAGCGGCCTATCTATCTATGTCCCCCAAGAAGCCTTGCCCAAACTAAATGAGTGGTACAAGGATCTTGAGTGGTATAAAGATGTATATCAATGATTAAAACTCATCTCTTAGCCAGCGTTTACCACGAGGGGTATACAGGAATATCAAGAAACCTGCCGCCATTATAGAAATAACCGTAAAGAATACTGCTAATAACATATTTCTCTATTTTAATAATGCGCTTCCTACTCCCAATACAAGAGCGGCAAAAGTTAATTTTGACAAATCGAAGAAATACTTTGAAGTATTTTCTCTTCTGTTCTTCATTAAATCCTGAGCCGCTTTTCTTTTTTCAATGTTACCGTTATAGTTACTCATAGCAAAAATACTAATATTATTTCACAAATGAACTTATTTCACTAAAAACACTTCCTTATATCGTTTTACCTGTCCTTGAGGATGAACAAGTTCCGCATAGAAAATATAAACGCCGGTTCTCACCTTGGAACCATTCACCGCAAGGCCGTTCCAAGCCAATTCACCTTCTATCCCTAATAAGTCATGATTTACCACCTCACTGATATGCCTTCCGGAGATATCAAATATCCAGGCTCGACAGGTATAGCCGGATTCATCAAGATGGTAGGAGATCGTATATTCCTTCGTTGCCTCAGAATAAACGGGAGACTCTATGCCCGTGACCTCGCCTTCATCTTGCTTTCCATATTGGGAATTCCGATAGCCGGGCGTACCGTATCCCGCCGTGGCCGAAGCCGAGGTCCAATTCATCTCATCCTGCGTATCGCTATCAGGATTAATCCGCTCCAAGGCAATCCCCTTCTCGTTTTTCACGGATGGGGCATGCCATTTAGAGGAATAACGAATCTCATCGATCATAACCTCATCTTCTGTACGAAACAGGACTAACGTAGCGGAGGTATTTGCCAAGACCGGAAGTTTTAATTCATGCAAAGCATCCGGCGAAGATATCAGATAAAAATCGCTCACTCCTCCCATACTTTTAGTCAGCAACACATAATCTTGTGGTTCTACCGGAGAGACTATAGAAGATAAAGGATAATGCGAACTCAATGTACCATCGGATTTACGAGTAGCAACAGACAGTCCGGCCAAAGGCAATGTCCGGTCCGAACGATTATAAAGCTCGATATACTCACTCCCTTCCGGGTAAGGATTCGGCAACAACTCATTAAAAACGATCTCATTGGGTAAGACTATAATGTCCGTGGGGATACCCGGTTTATGGGGAGTGTCCGGACGATCTGGATCTTCTGGTTCATCGTCAGGAGAAGAGTTCGCGGAACCCGGCGTGCCTCCTCGCTCATCCGTTGATAAATGAAAGCCGGTTTCAGAACGTTCCCAAGCGATACCGACTTTCGCTTTCTCATAGGCAATCCGGTCGATCTCCTTACCGGAAGGATCGAATAAAGCAAGCTCCTTCCCCGTGTTTACCAACGACGCCGGGAATTTATCCAAGGGCAGATCCAGCCCCGCATCATCAATATGTATATCCCTACCGGACCGATAAAGCACGACATACCCATCCGCATCCAAGAGCAAAGCTGTCAATACCGTTGGCTTACTACCATATAAGAATGACCAACCATTTAACTCTATAGCCTTATCCGTCGTATTATAAAGTTCCACATACTCCGTTTCCGGAAAAGCCTTTTGTCCTTTCGGATCAGCCATCACCTCATTAATACGGATACTACCGGCGGGGAAAGAAGGAGTATCCGGCACTTCCGGTTCCTCCGGAACGTCGGGCTCTTCTTCATATTCTAACCGAATCTCGGTAGAACTCTCCGGAATCTTATTTCCCTCAAGATCCATTAACCCCGAGCACAACAAATCATAACCCATACCAACCTTCAACTCCTTATCAAAGCTGATATTCACATAGATCCGCATATCATCCGCATAGGTCATACGAGAAGCATTACCGATACCCGATATAGAGAATATCGCCTCACGGATATCCACCGGAAGATTATATTGTAATTGGAAAACAGACTCGGTGATCGGTTGGATAGCAAGAAGCCGCGGAAGAACCAACGGCTCATCGGGCTCATTGGGTTCTTCTGGCTTTTCGGGAGTATCCGGCTTCTCTGGTTCGATCGAGATATTATCGGATATAATGATGTAGTTACACGCAAAATCATTTACTCGAGTTTTAGAATAGCGGCATTCAAAACGTAGTTGTCCCCCTTTACATGAAGAAGAAACTTCAGATTCACAACTCCCTATCAAGACAAACCTACCCTTCTCTAGCACATATAAGTTCCATATCTTATGATTTTCTAAAGTAAGTTTCACTTTCAAATCCACGGCTCCCAACAAGACATCGAGCGCTTTCTCTATTAATATCTTTGGATTCTTCTCTGTTGCGGTATGTTTCCGAAAAGTTATCGTTTTCTTATTACTGCCGATTTGGACATAATAATCGTTTTTTAATCCAAGCATCCTCTGATCATCTAAATAAACATGTAGCCGGATATGGTTTTGATCGCTTGGTTTGAAATCCATCCGAATCTCAAATTCCCATTCCATTGTAGCGGAATAAACGAGAGGAGTTTCTATGGAAACACTTTTCCGGGTAGGATCCGCACGTGAGACCAGCCATCCGTTCTCAATCACAAAGCAATCTAAATCACCCGTCCAAGGGTTATCCGATGTAATCTCCGGTCCATTAAACGGTTCTTTTAACTGGGGATAAGCGCAAAGCGGAAGTAAAAACGCAAGAATTAATAATAATTGTTTCATAGCTATATCGTTTTAGTTATAAATTTCTCTATCTTTGCACCCTAATAAGTTACAACTGTAAATAATAGGGCGCAAAAGGCAAAAATATGAAAGCCCTTTACAGACAGCAAAGTTATAACTATTTTACATTATTCAAATTAAATCAGTGCTCAAAATGAAAGTAGCAATTGTTGGTGTAAGTGGAGCCGTAGGACAGGAGTTCCTGCGTGTACTCGACCAGAGAAACTTCCCGATGGATGAGCTGGTACTTTTTGGCTCATCTCGTAGTGCCGGACGTGTTTATACCTTTCGAGGTAAACAGTATACCGTTAAGGAACTGAAGCATAACGACGACTTTAAGGGAATCGATGTTGCTTTTGTTTCAGCCGGAGGTGGTACTTCCAAGGAATTTGAGAAGACGATCACGAAACATGGTACGGTGATGATCGATAACTCCAGCGCGTTCCGTATGGACGAGGATGTTCCATTGGTCGTACCGGAAGTAAACCCGGAGGATGCCTTGAATCGTCCTCGTGGAGTGATCGCTAACCCGAATTGTACCACGATCCAGATGGTTGTAGCGTTGAAGGCGATCGAGAACTTATCTCATATCAAGCGTGTTCACGTATCTACTTATCAAGCTGCCAGTGGAGCAGGCGCTACCGCTATGGCTGAGTTGGTAAAACAATATGAGCAATTATTAAAGGGCGAGGAGCCTACAGTGGAGAAATTCGCTTATCAATTGGCATATAACGTAATCCCTCACGTAGACGTATTCACGGAAAATGGCTATACGAAAGAGGAGATGAAGATGTATAACGAGACCCGTAAGATCATGCACTCGGATATCGAGGTGAGCGCTACTTGTGTTCGCGTACCGGTTATGCGCGCGCATAGCGAATCTACTTGGGTAGAGACAGAGCGTCCGATCAGCGTGGAAGAGGCTCGCAAGACTTTCGCCGAGGCTGAGGGTGTGGTATTGCAGGATGAACCGGCAAACAAGGATTATCCGATGCCGTTGTTCGTAGCGGATCACGATCCGGTTTACGTAGGCCGTATCCGTAAGGATATCAGCAACCCGAATGGTTTGACATTCTGGACCGTGAGCGACCAGATCAAGAAAGGCGCCGCTTTGAACGCCGTACAAATCGCCGAGTACTTGCTAAAGGTGGGTAATATCAAATAACAGACAACTTTGTAAATTCTATATACGTGGAAGAGGCTGTCTCAAAATAAACTTATCCCGCTTTTTTATTCTTAGCGTAATTCCTCCATGCCTTCTCAAAACGTATAAATCAATACGCCCAATACCCGATGGTTGGTTATCGAATGTGTGTCATGAATCCGTCCGCCATCTTGCAAATCCACATTGCCATACCATGCGATGGAAGGGCTATATTCAACACCTAATTTCCAGTGCGGAAGATTATACGAAAGTTGCAGGTTGGTCGTAAATACCTGATCTACGTCCAGACCTACGCCATAGGTTTTGCCTACCAGTGCCTCATTCGCTCCCAAGTTCTTCAAATAGCCTAAGAACAAACCCGGTTTCCATTTCTTTCCGTACACGATATTCAACCAAGAAGTAGAGAAGAGATACGGCGAATATTCCTGTTCGCCGGTACGTGGGTCGATAGAGGTGACGCCGTAACCACCCAACATACAAGTCTGCGTCAAGTTAGAAGCCAGCAAGGTTTTCGCCATCACCAACCAATTCGCGTCCTGATATTTCACGTGCGCCTCGCCGGATACGGAAGAAACCCGCTCGCTGACTTTATAAATCTTGCCATCCACCTCGTTCTGCGTTCTCGGCACTAACGACAAGATTTCCATACCGGCTCCTACCTGCCAACCGGGTTTCTTATAATCCACCCCGAGATAGACTTCCGGCACGCAACTATTCTTGATATATTCCTCGCTCTTTCCGTTCGGTCCAGCCGATAGATATTGCAACTGCCATAGAACCGACCCGGTCAATTGCCACCCATTGTCCGTATAACGATAACGAATTTGCGGGCTGCGGTTAAAGGGCTGGAACGGGGCGCCGGTAGAAAGATTCAACATCTGTGGAAAGACCTCGCCAAATAGCGGATGCCATGTCTGTCCGATCAAGACAGCGGACTTGCCCCAATCCAGATTCACATAGGCATGACGGATACGGAGCACCGCCCAATTGCTACCCGAACCCCGGAAATCGGCCTCCAGTTTCAAGGAAGTCTTGGCCGAACCAACCTTCGGTCCTTGTACATCGATTCCCAAACGGGAGTAAAGCAGGTAAAAACTACCGTTCGGACTAGCGTTCAAGTCCTTGCCATCCGCATCCAACGCCACGTCCTTCGGATATAGGTGGAACAAACCATCCACGATCTCGGCATTCGCACGGGAATTATAGAACAAGTCTCCACGTACCTGTCCGTAAAATTTGTAAGAGAAGTTTTTCTTTTGCGCCTGTACGCATACCGCCATACATAGGCCGATCAAAAGAAGCAAGTTGCGTTTCATTTCCATTCCGGTCAATCTATCTTTAAAAATAATACATCATCAAACCTAATATACGATGATTCGTTATCGCATGTGTTTGCTCGATACGTCCGCTCTCTAAGTCGGTCGTGCCATAATAAGCTGTCGCCGGACAATACTCGAAACCGAACTTCCAATGCGGTAAATTATACGATACGTTTAAGCTGACGGTTATTAATTGATCGATATCCAATCCCATACCATACACCTTATCCGCTGAGACCAAGGACTTCCCGGTTCCCAAATTCTTCGTATATCCGACGAAAACTCCCGGTCTCCATTTCGTTCCGTAGGCGAAATTCACCCATGTCGTAGAATGGCGAAAAGGCGTATATCCCTGCTCGCCCGTACGGGAGTCCACCGAGCTCACCCCGTAACCGCCCAATAAAGCGGTATGATCCAAGGCTGAGGCCATCAAGGTTTTCGCCGCAAAGGTATAGTTTCTTCCGCTATACTTCAAATGTGCCTCGTAAGAGAATGCGGTCATTCGCTCGTTCACCTTAAAAGTTTGCTCCTTCCATTCCGTGGAAGTACGGGGTTTCAAGGAGATCATATGAGCGCCGAGCCCCATCAACCAACCATCCGCAGGGGTAAAATCCGCCCCCACGAACATCTCCGGAATGCAGCTATTCTTAATATAATCCTCGCTCATGCCTTTCGGTCCGCTGGAAAGGTATTGTAATTGCCACAACACGGAAGCCGTCAATTGTACCCGGCTATTCGCCTTATACTGGTAACGGATCTGAGGGCTACGGTTGAAAGGCTGGAACGGCGCTCCGGTGGAAAGATTCAAGACATCCGGCATCACGGCGCCAAACAAGGGATGCCACGTGATCCCTACTAATACCGCCGATTTTCCCCAATCCAAGTTTACGTATGCCTGCCGGATACGTAACATCGTATTACTACCGGAAAAACCGCCAAAGTCCGTCTCTATCTTAGCGGAGGAACGAGCCTTGCCGATATCGGGACCCGTCACGTCCAAGCCCAAGCGGGAAGTGAACGTATAGAAACTGCCATTCGGCGTGGCGTTCAAATCCTTGCCATCCGCATCAAAACTCTTATCCAAAGGATAGAGATAAAAGTTCCCATCGATCGGAGCCATATTAGCCCGGGAATTGTAGAAAAGATCTCCACGGACGAAGCCGTAGAATTTGTAAGTGAAGTTTTTTCTTTGCGCTGTCGTAGAAAATAAGGCTAGCATCCCCACGAGCAACAGGGTAATCCGTCTCATTATAATTCAGTTTGTTATTTTTCTTACCTTATAAGCCGCGAATGTATATATTTTTACGGATTCAATTTGAAGAAACGAAATATTATTTGTTCCTTTGCTTCCAAGTTGTAAGCCTTAAAGGTCAAATTAGATTAATATTGTAAACACCAGATAAAGAAAATGAGTACTAAAAAGTTTTTGCTAGAAGAAAAAGATATACCTACGGCATGGTATAATATCGTAGCGGATATGAAGAACAAACCGCTGCCGATCTTAAATCCACAAACTAAACAGCCCTTAAAGGAGGAAGATTTATATCCTCTATTCTCGAAAGGCGTCTCTCATCAAGAAATGAACACGACAGACACATGGATCGAGATCCCCGATGAAGTACGCGAGCTTTATAAGGTATGGCGACCGACTCCGTTGGTTCGTGCCACCGGATTGGAAAAAGCGCTGGATACGCCCGCTCATATCTATTTCAAGAACGAGAGTGTAAGCCCGATCGGTTCACATAAGTTGAATTCGGCCTTGGCTCAGGCTTATTATTGTAAACAAGAGGGTACGACAAATATCACGACCGAGACAGGCGCCGGACAATGGGGTGCCGCTCTTTCTTATGCGGCAAAAGCTTTCGGCTTGGAACTTGCCGTTTATATGGTAAAGGTTAGTTACCACCAGAAGCCCTACCGTCGTTCGATCATGCAGACTTTCGGAGCACAAGTTGTTGCCTCCCCGAGTATGAGTACGAAAGCCGGACGTAAGATCTTGACAGACCATCCTAATTATCAAGGTAGTCTAGGTACCGCCATCTCCGAGGCGGTAGAGCTGGCCATGCAGACACCGAACTGTAAATATACATTAGGTAGCGTATTAAACCACGTTATGCTGCATCAGACCGTTATCGGACTGGAAGCTGAGAAACAAATGGAAATGGCTGGCGAGTACCCCGATGTCGTTATCGGTTGTTTCGGTGGTGGTTCCAACTTCTCCGGTATCACATTCCCATTCCTGCGCCATAAACTAACGGAAGGTAAGGATATCCGGGTTATAGCGGCGGAACCGGCATCTTGCCCGAAACTTACAAGAGGGCAATTCCAATATGACTTCGGAGATGAGGCAGGCTATACCCCATTAATCCCGATGTTCACGTTGGGACATAATTTCTCTCCAGCGAATATCCATGCGGGAGGTTTGCGTTATCATGGCGCCGGCTCCATCGTCAGCCAGTTGATGAAAGACGAATTGATGAGCGCCGTGGATATCAAGCAATTGGATACCTTCAAGGCCGCTACCTTATTCGCACAAGCGGAAGGAATCATACCGGCCCCGGAATCATCCCACGCTATCGCCGCGGCTATCCATGAGGCAGAGCAAGCCAAAATCGAAGGTAAACCTCGTACGATCTTGTTCAACTTATCGGGCCACGGCTTGATCGATATGGCCGCTTACGACCAATATCTATCCGGCGATCTAACAAACTATGAGGTAACGGATGAGGAAGTAGCTAACAATTTGAAAGATTTGGAGAAAATCATCTGATAAAAACAAGAAAAGGGGCGATACCAAATCGCCCCTTTCCCTTATTTGTCTATGAAAGTCTTAATTTAAAGTATGTATTATGAGAAAATTTCTTCGTAATTAGTACTCGGGATAATCATGTTCTGGACATTTAAGCTAAAGTTTTTCTTCTTCTTATCCCACATACCGTAATTTGTCTTTATCTCTCCACTTTGATCATCATATTGATAAGTGATCTGATAGAATGGAACCCATTCGTCGTTTGTCCGATCCCAACGAAACGCTTTCTTCTCGGAAACCTTGCCGTTCTCGTTGTACAGGAACTCATATCTTACCTGTTTGTTCAACAGTCCGTTTTCCTGTAAGAATACCACTTTAGAGATAATCTTACCATTCTCCTCTTTTGTATCATATAGATAATCTTTAGGAGACGCTGCGCTTATCGCTAAACTACACATGAAAGTAAAAACTAGCGCAAGAATACTTTTACCCCAAACTGATGTCTTCATACTATTTTAATTTATAAGGTTACTATCATTTTGTACCGCGAAGTAAGGAAGTTTCCCAACAATCACCAAAAGTAAAGTGACAAATCGTTAGCGATATCACAATATTTAACACATTCAAGACCTTCATTCCCTTCGATTCCCCCATGTTTACTGACATATTGTAAACCAAATCGTAAGTTCTCCCGATTTTTAAATATCTATTATTTACCACCAGCCGGATGTAACTTTCAAAAGAAAACTTTAAACATCGCTTTTTTAATAAATTAAAAATCTATTGATTAATAAATATATCCTTACCTTTGCGAAGGTAGAATGCAAATTGATTTCTTGACATGCGACAAATAATGAAACTATTTATCACATCCTTTCTTTTTATCCTATTCTCAGGATGTACAAAGGATGTATATGATCCTTCCGATAAAATTCCGGGAGAAGGTACTAATCCATTCTCAAAGGTAACAATTTCCTCTAATTTCGATTGGTCGATGATACAAATATCCCACCTTACCGTACAATCTTTCGACCCCTATGATGGCACCTATAATTATCTGGTAGAAGTATTTGATAAAAGTCCGGAAGATCAAGACGCGAATCTTCTCGCTACCGGGGTTTGCTCAAAGAAAACGCTTTTCGATAAGAAAATTATCTATCCAAAGGGAGAGTCGGATCAAGTTTACATACAATTGACGACCCCTACCGGATATCAAGTTACCGCTCCTGTCACCTTAACACCGGGTAATGATAATGTCTGTGATTTCGATTCGTTAGCCGTATCGCAGGAAACAACCGCTACTCCGGTTAGCCGTACCCCGACCCGAAGCGTGTCTTCCACCTATACATTTATAATAGAAGACTCTTTCCCTAATTACGGAGATTATGATTTTAATGATGCCGTGATAAAAGTCCAGATGGAAACTTCCATGAAAGACGATTATGTACAATTCGCCAATATAAAACTGACTTTCCGTGCATTAGGCGGAACTAAGCGGGCCGGAGCTTTCATCCATCTCCCCGGCATAAAGTCCAAAGACATCCAAAAAGCCGAGTTAAATGGCTGGACCACGACTCCAGAATCGGAAACCGAGACTCCGGTTTATGCCCTATCGGATGATATACATGGATTATTCTCTTTTCATGAAATGATTAATACAGATAATGACCTTCCATATAGGGGAAAGCAAGAACGTTTGATCACCTTTTCGTTCGCAGCCGGTGCCTTAAAAGATTTGACCATTGATGACATCGATCTTTTCACGACCGTATTAAAGCGGGAAGGAGAGGTCTTACGCACGGAAATCCACCAACGTAATTATAGCTATACCCCCAAAGGGGTCAGATACCGTTATTACTCAAATGATAATTGCATATGGGCCTTAATGATACCGGATGATTTCAAATACCCTGTGGAACATGCTTTTATTGGTGATGCCTATCCGGATCTATTGAAATGGGTAAGTGGAGATAGCAAACATGTACAATGGTATAAAAGTAAGAATACGGTTGATAAGTGGATTTATACCCGAGAACAATAACAACCTAAAATCCTCCGTAAAATGAAAACGACCGCCATCTTATTTCTTGCCTATCTGGCTTTATGCGTTCAGTGCTCAGTGCCGGAAAACAAGAGCACGAAAAAAGAGATTAGTACTCAACCGATAAAGGTGGGTGTATTCGATGGGCATGGAGGAGCACAGACCTGTATTTGGGAAACTGTCGCCGCTATCCGGCTGGACCCGGAAATGGAGGTATGTACCATTACTACAGCAGATATAGCTAATAATGTGCTCGATTCGATCGACGCTATTATTATCCCGGGAGGAAGTGGCAAAAGTCAGTACTTAAACCTAGGGACCTTAAATCAACAACGTATCAAGGACTTCATCTCTAAAGGTAAAGGGGCTGTCGGGATCTGTGCCGGAGCCTATCTATTCTCGAATACTCCCGATTACACCTGTATACAGCTAAATGGACAGCAAGCGATCGACATCGAGCATGACAACCGAGGGCATGGATTAGCGAAATTCACCTTATGCGAGGAGGGTAAGAAGATATTCCCCGAATTAGCCGACCGCGATACGAGTTTCGTCATTTACTATGAGGGACCGGTATTTATAAACAATCCGGCTGATACGATCCAAAGCAACACGCTTGCCATCATGGAAAGCGATGTGCATGAGGAAGGAAACGCCCCGGCTAATATGACAAACGGTAAGCCATTCTTCGTAGCCAATAACTACGGGAAAGGGCGTGTTTTTAGTTCCATCGCCCACCCCGAAGGTACTCCCGGCATGATGTGGATGATCCCCCGGATGGTACGTTGGACCTTGAATAAGCCTTTTATCCCTTATCAATCCTCCGCCGTACGTCCAGACCTGTTCAATCATGAATCATTAATGGCTACCGATGATTTAAAGCAGGAAGAAAAAGCCTTTCAAATCCTTTTAAGCGGAGAAAGCGAGCAAAAGGTTGCCGCCTTGGATTGGCTGGAAGCACACCATTCATGGGACGCCAAACGATGGGTACAAGGATTGCTTTATGACGCTTCACCCGCCGTCCGTATCCGGGCAGCCCGGTATATAGCGGATACCCATTACTTACCTTTCTTACCCAACTTACAGGCGGCCTACCGGACAGAAACCGATAAGGCGACCCAAGAAGAGTTAAAGACGCAGCTGGAGAAACTAACAGCCCTACTTCCTTAGGCTAGGGAGATTTAAACTCTCCCTAGATATTCATCTACCGTATAGTTTAAGAAACGATTGAATGGTAATAACAATTTAAAGTCATCCACCGCCTTATCCATCCAATTCTTAGCGTAAAAGAAATTATCCGGCTTATAAGACACCACGCTGAAATCCTTATGCTTCATGATATAACCATAAGGGGAATCCATTGGATAGCCGGCAGGCATGCGTTTCAGCATCTCCCCCTCTAACACCGGAAATGTTTTCTTAAATGTAGGTTCCTCGATAATAGCCGTAAATTCCTCGATATGATCGTATATATCCTGACGAAGTTTCTTTAATAGCGCAGGTGGCGGGCACCATACACCACCGGAAAGCAAGCAACCTCCCGGCTCCAGATGGATATAATAACCACCCCGTTCGCTGGCACGACCACCTTGGGAGATGTAAGCGGCGAAATGACATTTATAAGGAGTCTTATCCGGAGAGAAACGGATATCCCTGTATATCCGGAACAAACAATCTTTCGCCTCCAACCCGGCTACCTCGGGATCGAATAAAGAGATACGACCGATTAAATCCTGTACCTCATCGATAAAAACCTTACGTAGCGCATCGTAACGATTTTTATTGTCTTGGAACCATTCCCGATTGTTATGGCTCCTCAACTCTGTCAAGAACTCTATGATCTGTTCATTCATAACTTTCTATTTTTAATCCTTACAAATGTAAGAAATATTAGAAACTGTAACCCAGATTCAGATAAAATTGCAGGTTATTATTCCGGTTCGACAATCCAAAGTTCGTATTCATCGGACCGACTATACTGTTATAAGCATAACCGATGCTACCTCCCCAAACGCTTTCTCCCTTGAAGAGATCGAAGAAATTATTCTCATGGATCGCATAATTAGCGATCAAAGAGATATAATGCCGTTGCCCGATACGCTGACGCAAGTTTAAGCGGACAATCGCCACGGAATTATCGAATATCTCCATATGGTTGATCCCAGCGAAAGGGAGTTGCTGGGGAAGATACCGTTCCGGCATATCGCCTCCCACCACATTCAAAAAGGGATAAGCCGGATCTTTCCCGATCAACACACGCCCATCGATGGAAGGTAACAGGCTCAAATGGGAAGTCAGCGGCAATACCGACAGGAAGCTGAGCTTCAAGGCGGAGAAGAATGTATGTCCTTTATAGGTCACGAAGTTATCCGTATAAATGGAATAATCCGCTTGCAGAGAAACGCCTTTACTCGGGAAGTAACGACGATCCAACGTCTCCAGATGGGCTTGAGCGAAATAGCTGATAAAGCCTTCCGGTTTTACTTGATACTTTTGGTTTTCCGCCGTATAAAGGAATGAGTTATAATCGAAATACTCATAACGGGCTCCTAGCTTCAACTTGAAATTCAGCCAGTTCATATCCGAATACCCGAGTTCCACGAAATGATGGCGATACGTCGTATTTACGATCTTATCTCCCCTGTTATACACGTCGAGGTCATGGTACGTGAACATGTAAGACAGGTTAATATTACGCAATGGATTACGCTCTATCGCATAGTCCACCCGCCCATACATACGTTTCCCGATCCTCCCGGTTACGGAGAACTTCGAATGGTAACGGGCCCGATTGTCAAAAGTCACATTCAGCAATAGGGCGACGATATCCTCGCTATTGAAATTCAGGCCCACATTAATCGCGCTATTTGATTTTTCCTGTACCGTAAGCACCAAATCCTCCTGCCTCTCGCCGACTAATTTATAGCTTACATTCGAGTAAAGGTTTGTACCGATCACAATAGACATGGCTTCCTGCAATTTCTTCACGGTAAGCAAGCTATTCTCTTTCAAGCCGCTGATTTGCGTCAACCATTTCTCATCACGAGGATCTATACCTTCAAACAAGACACGCCGGATATGAAACGTATCGGTAGGGGCTACCGGATAGGAATGTACTAATCTCTTTCGGTGCATATCCGAACTATCGGATAAACCAATCTTCTTCTTTAAGGCAAGAATCTCATCCCATTGCTTGCGGGCGACTTGCTCACCCCGGTCAATCAAGGTATCCAAGGCCGTCTCCCCAAAACTAGCGGAATTATAAGGGTCTGTATTCGGGCGGAACAACAGATCGGTCTGTTCCTTATTCGGTCCGTATTTCTCATAACCATGCAAGGCGACGATCTGCCCTACGATATCCCAAGGGGTATTTATCCGCTCCAACTGTTTCAAGTCGCTAGTACCCAGATCTACGCCAATAATAATATCCGCCCCCATATCCCGTGCGACATCCGCCGGATAGTTATTCTTGATCCCACCATCTACCAACACCATGCTATCCAAACGTACCGGTGCGAACACGGCAGGAATCGCCATACTGGCACGCATAGCCAACGGAAGACTTCCATGATGGAAAACATATTCTTGGCCGTCCACCACATTCAACGCCACACAAGCGAAAGGTATATTCAATTGATTGAAGTCCACGGAATCATGATAGCCGATCGTTAGATTCGAGAACAGGTTCTGGAGATTTTGCCCTTTTATCATCCCTTGGATCGCTATCTCTTTTTTACTCCGCCCAAAAGGGAGTGAGAATACATAACGCTCGGAATTCTCTTTCTCCGGAAAAGTAAGGCTACTACGTTTCACCCGGTCGCTCAATAACATACTCCAGTCCTGCAATCTCACCATGCTATCGATTTCCGCAGCATTATATCCAACGGAATATAAGCCCCCCACGATAGCTCCCATACTAGTGCCGGCAATATAATCAATCGGGATGCCGGCCTCCTCCAATACCTTCAACACCCCGATATGAGCGACACCTTTCGCCCCACCGCCTCCCAGCACCAAGCCAACCTTTTTCCGCTCAGCCATCACAGAAGGCACCAACATCAACCCAACCAACCACAATAAAAGGAACTTCCTCATCTAGATATTCTTTCCGGCAAATGTAGCTGGTTTACTCGAAAACGCAAACGGATTCATCTAGAATAAAACGTATGTTTACCTATATATAAAGTTTATCGCTATCTCATCTATTCTATAAACCATGCCGTGAACTGTATAAACCAAGGCGTGGTCTGCACATTCCACGGCGTGGTTTATACAGTTCACGGCGCTGATTTAAGAATAAATACTTATTCGCTATGGAATGCATAGGTTATCGGAGAGCTATTTCAATAGGAGAGGAACATTTTATTTCCGGAACATAAGTGGGCAATCGATAGTATTTGATACGGCCTCCCTAAAATTAATAGGCATTTCTCGCTCAAATCGATTTAAGAACACACGACCAGAATAAAGCTTCTTATAAATCAGGGTCATAATTTCATCAACGATTTCCATTTTTTCAACTGGTGCAGCGGTATAATGTCTCACAGAAAACATGTACATACATGATCGGAATCAAGTATGTACGTGTTTATCAAAAAATAATATAGCCATCAACTTACTTTTTTCCAGCAAGGTAGCAGCCGGAGCAATATATTACTTTTTCTTTTTCAGCAGCATGACCACAGGATTCGACTCCTCACTCAAGTTTGCGGCGATCTCCTTCAACTTTCCTTTTAGCTGGCCTTTCTCGTAAGCCTCAACTAAGTCCGGGGCATCTAGAGTTTGGCAGATAGCTATTTCGGGGTTTCTTGGCTCTGATGTTAGAGAGACTTCTTCCTTATTGATGAAATCATCATTGTATAGAATATAGCTGAATAAGGCATTTTCTTGTTTATCATACACCAGATCTTCACCAAGGAAACCTTTAAACGTCGTAAAGTCAACCTCTTTTCTCATGGTTCTCATAAAACAGTAGCGATCGGTGATAACGGTTGGAAAAAGAAATACTTTCGTATCCATGGAGGATATGGAAGGGCTTCTTACGATAAAAGGACTCAGATTACCATCCGGCAAGTAATGGAATATGGTATCAGACGATGTATTGACAAGTATCCATTTATCCCGATCCGGGAACGTAAGATAAAATTCCGGCGTAATGACAAACTCCCCTTCTGTCACAACCGGAGTCTCAATACCCTTAGAGGGAATCTGGATCTCATGGGTGATACGGCCATCTTGTTTGGAAATAATCAAATGGCACTCCCGCTTGCCTTTTTCCGATGGATAACTCTTATAGCAAATCAAATGATCACGATCATAATTAAATATATAATTATAATAACTGGTATCCGTGAACTTAAAACTCCTTTTATAGTTTCCCAATAAGTCATAGACACCTATTTTTCTCGCCGGATTATCCTTGACGAATATCTCATCGTTATCCTCATCCAAGACAAGCCCTGTAAGCTGCGTGTATTCCTCACCGCTTTGCCCTAAACGGTTTATCTTCCTAAGTCCCTTTCCGTTTTTATCGAAAACAAGAATCTCCCCATCACTGCCCCGATTCGTCACCAGCATGATATCCTTTCCGATCGCTTTCACGGCACCTTTAGTTATAAAATCATCCGTGGTTTCCAACGCAATGTATTCCACGTCCATAAGATCTTGAAGTATCAATTCCTTTTCCGGATAATCGGCCATGACATCAACCCTTATAAGGTTATCGACAGAGGAAGCGGACCGATTGCCACATCCCATACATCCGACTAAAGCGAGTAGCATAGCCACTGCGTTCGTAGTTAATTTTCTCATTTTTTATGATGTTTAAAGTCTTTCGTTCAATGTCATTTCTTGCTCTTTAGCATTTTCTCCCGGTCCATCATTCGTATCATCTCTTTTACCTCATCGGATGTCTCCGGCAGTTGTTGGATCAGAGATTGGAGTTCATCTATAGAAAGCTGGCTTTTCCGATTATCTGGAGCCAGCATGGTTTGCTCCGTGATACCCCGTTTGGACATATCCGAATTTAATGACTCCAAGAAAGGCCGGGTAAAAGTCAAGTTACTCAGATCCGACTCGTTTTTCAACAGTTCCTTTGCGTAAGTCACTTGAGCGAATACACCTCTCTGTAGCTCCTCCGCATTCTTGAATCCGGAGATATCCGGATGGCTATATAGGTTCGCGATCTCACGAAGCAATTCTACACGAGTACCCTTCACCTTCCACGCCCGATAAAGCAGACGGGCCGCCTCCTCTATCTTACCCGAGCTTCTGGCGCTCATGGCACGAATCTCCATGACCATCTCCGATTCCTCCGGCAATTGATTGATCAGGTTACGCAAATCCACGATAGAGATCTTGCTCTTTTTCCCATCCGGGTCTATCATAGTCTCCTCCTCCACATTACGGAAAAACATATCCTCATAGAAGGATTGCAGAAGCGCCCGGCTAAACACCATCGTCCTCTCGTCCGCTTTTTTCTTTAAGCTCTCATTCATATAAAGTACCAAGATAAAAAGCCCTCGCTGGCGATCCTCCTCACTCTGGAATTTAGACACGTCAATCTCACTATACATATGCGAGATCGCCGCCAGGAAATCCAGTCGTTCCGGATTCTTCTTCCATGCCTCATAGTAGAGACGGGACGCTTCCTTATATCTCCCGTCTTTTTGGTAAGTCTCCGCACGGAAGGCCAATAATTGATTTACCAAGAAACGATTGGGTTCCAATCCCTTTTCCGCCCGGTCAAATAAGTCGTAAGCCCGCTTCCGGTCATACGTCTTACCCAAGGCGGAACCCAATAAGAGGCATACCTCGACCGAGGTCGTATCCTGCTCATATGCCATATCCAAGATATCTACCGAGGGCATATACAGACCGGCATAATACTTCGAGGCTCCCCCATATTTCAAGGTAAGGTAGGTGGAATCACCATCAGCCAACAAACTGGAATAGACAGAATCCGCCTGAACAAATTGTTTCACGATATATAGCCCCAATCCTTTACTACGCAATAATTGACGATTCCCGGGATTATAAAACAAGGCGGTATCGCAAATCGCTATTCCTTCCGATATATAATCCGGGCTACTAGCCCCCATCCGATACAATGAATTCACTAACGCAACCGCCAACCCCGCATTCTCACGATTCAAGTTATACGCCTGAAAATAAGCGGTCGTAGCGGAAGGATATTGTTCCATTCGAGTATAGCAATCGCCAATCGCACGGTATAAGACAGTATTATCCTCATTCTGAGCTTGCAATTTCTCATAGGCATCAACTGCTTTCTCATACTCCCCCAATTGGAAATACAGACGTGCCAACTGATAATTAGCGTAGAAGTTCGAGCTATCGGCGGATAAGACCTGATGAAAATATCGCTCGGCATCCTCCGCACGGCCTAAGTTCGTCGCCGTCCGAGCCAAGATGTTTAAGATATCCAAGTTCGTCGTATCCATAGAAAAGCAAAGACGGTAATAGTCATAAGCCTTCTGATACCGAAGCATACCCTCATAAGCCTGCCCGATAGCGTTCATAATCTCATAATTCGAAGAATCGGCTAATGTAAGGCTATCAGCATGAGCGATCACAGCCGCATATTGCTTACGGTTCACCAAGTCTTGCCAATTAAACTCTTGAGCATTCCCGGGAAAAATAAGGCAACAAAGTAACAGAACTGTAACTAAATTACATTTCTCATTCATATCTGTATGTTTTTAAGATTACTGATTAAGCGACCAACACAGCCTCTATTCTTATTTCACTGTAACCGGAAAGTAATAGGCACCGTATATAAGACGCGGACCGCCTTTCCGTCCTGACGACCGGGAGTCCACCGGGGCATCATTCCGATGACTCGCAAAGCTTCCGCATCCAAGGAGGGATCTATCCCCCGTATGATTTTAGGTTCCACGATATTTCCTTTCTTATCTACCACAAACGAACAGATCACACGACCTTGCACTCCCGCTTCCTGCGCATCTGTCGGATACTTTATGCTTTGAGCGATAAACTTCAATAATTCACGATCCCCTCCGGGATATTGCGGCATCACGTCCACTACCGTCAAAGTCTCTTCCTTCGCTTCTTCTACCGGACTTTTCAAACGGAACGTAATCGGGACCGTATATTTCACGGCGACCGCCTTTCCACGTTGCATTCCCGGATTCCAACGAGGCATAGTGTTTATTACCCTTACGGCCTCCTCATTCAATAAAGGAGTCACTCCCCGAAGCACCTCCGGATTATTGACGGAACCATCACGCCCAACGATAAACGAGCAGATTACACGCCCTTGCTCCCCGTTATCCTGACTCTCTTTCGGATACTTTATATTCGTGGCTATGTATTTCAACAACTCCGCATCCCCACCCGGAAAACTAGGCATCTTCTCTACCACGGTAAATACTTGCTCGTTCATCTCACGGGATTTGGAAGATAAGGACAAATGGGTATTATTTGTCATATCAGCAGCCAAGACCTCTTGAGACTCCCTTCCTTGATAGCTGCATCGCAAAATCGCATTCGCAGGGACCTCCAAAGAGAAAGCCCCTTTCTTATCCGTGATAGTCCTCTCTTTACCGCCCTTCACCACAACTGATGCCCCGATCAAAGGCTGCCCGGTCTCATCAACCAGAATGCCCGTAGCCGTCACCATAGCGTTCGAGACCGTAGCCTCATTCGCCAGACGGACAGTCAAACGGGCTACCGCCTCGATATTACTTAACAGCATCAAGATCCCTACCAATGGAATAAATATCAGATATTTCGTACGTACGATACCCGGGCTCCGCTTCTTGTTCATCATCATAATCCGGTTCTTCAGATGCAGCACATTGAAACTATTATACAAAGTAGTAACGGACTGATGATGAGCCAATCCCAATAAATGGTATTGATAGCTCTTACTATCGTAACCAGACTGGATCACCGTGTTATCCGCCAGATACTCCAGATTATGCCTAACCTCACGCTTCAATAACCATACAAAAGGATTAAACCAGCAAGCCATACACATCATCTCGCTCAAGATCACGTCAATCGAGTGCCATTGGGATACGTGCGTACATTCATGTGTCAATATCTCATCCGTTTCCTTATCCGAATGACTCTCCGGATGCAAGAAGACCATACGGAAAAAGGAGAATGGCCCGGCGGCCTTCCGCAACGCATAAACCGGAGTTTCATGAATAACAACACGCTCACTGGTATGAGCCAACCATAAGATACTGCTTAATTGCACGAGAAAACGTCCGCATAAGAACGCTACGATCCCCCAATAAATAAACCCCAAAGATCCCAGCAACCATCCATACCAATCCACGGACGCCGCGGCATCCGCTTTCGCCGTCGCCTCAGGCAACATAGCGGAATACATATAAATCACATCTGCTATAGGCTCTTGTTGCCTTACCCAATCTTGGATGTTCAGCAAAGGATAAAACAGAGCCAAGCCAAAGAACGCCAGCAATATCGCACGACGTAGCTTGAAGAACGTGTCCTTATAGAAGAACAACCGGTAGAAGGCGTAAAAGAGTACAAAGGCTACATTTACCTTCAATAAGTAGGCAAATTCCGGTGTCATGGTATGTGGGATTTAGGTTATTCTTTTCCTTTCTCAATCAAATCGATGATATCCTTTAGATCATCCGTAGAGATTTTCTGATCTTTCGCAAAGAAAGAAACCATTTCTTTATACGAGTTAGCGAAATAATTCGTTACCACGCCGCCAAGGAACGTACGTTTATATTCCGTTTCCTCTATCAAAGGACGGTATTCATACGTATTTCCATAACGTTTCGCCTTCACGTACTTCTTTCGCTCCAGATTCTTGATCACGGAAGCGAGCGTCGTATAAGGAGGTTTCGGGTCCTCGTATTTGGCCAGCACATCTTTCACAAAACAAGGACCGATCCGCCAAATCCAGCGCATCGCCTCTTCTTCCTGCATCGTTAGCTTCTCCATAAATCTTATCCTTTTATTAATGTGTATCCACAAAGCTACGAAATAGTCGTAAACGGCATGCGGAAGGCACGTTAATTAACATTAAATAAGAATCACAAGACCTGCAATCGTGAATTATTGCAACTTAAATGTGATCGGCACCGTATATTTCACGGCTACCGGCTCGCCTCTTTGCGTGCCCGGTGTCCAACGAGGCATCATTTGCAAAACTCGAACCGCCTCTTGGTCTAATGCCGGGGAGATTCCTCTAATGACCTTGTAATTCGTAAGTGTTCCATCCTTCGTTACCACAAACGAACAAATCACACGGCCTTGCTCTCCTTTGTTTTGGCTTTCTTGTGGATACTTTACATTCTTGGCTATAAATTTCAAAAGCTCCGCATCACCGCCGGGAAACTTCGGCATCACCTCTACTACCCTAAATACCTGCTCTCCATTTTCCAGCGTATCTTCGTCCTCCGCTTCCACCTGTACTTGCTCTTGTTTTTCTGCCTTTGTTACATCTGTCGGAACACTTTCTTCTTTTTGTTCCGAAGACTGTCCGCATCCTACGCACATCGCCAAAGCGAACAGGATGATCATTGTGTTCATAATCGCCTTTTTCATTTTCAATCAGTTTTAATGTTATTTATACCGTTATTACACATACTTACCAACCTCTAAGCATACCCGGATATTACGTCGGTTTCGCAAACATACGAAATATTCGTAATATAAATATAAACAATATGTTAAATAACACTAATAGCCATCAAAGACATAGAAAAGATAAAAGAACATAGCTTCTATCGCTAGATTATTACAAGAAGTACAACCGAGCGATACATATCGAAGTCAAATAAGCGAATAGAACACAAAAACCGGATTGCCCTCCTCTCCTTTTAAGTCCAACTCCTGCGGAATCGTGATCGAGTGAAGCGACTTATATAAGTTTAGCTCATACGGGGTCACTACTTGTACCAACTCATCTTTTATGACCCTCCCCCAGACCGGGAAATTCCGATAACTTCTCGTACCCTGCATGCCATGTTGAAGGTTCGCGTCCGCCAGTTCATAGATAGACCCCGGCATCTCGCATTTTTCCACGAGTGTCTTTCCCGTTTTTTTATCCACAGAGGCGATATAATAGCCTTGGTTATACAATAAACGGAAATAATAATGTGCCGGAAACTCAATCATATCTTGCACAAAGATATCCTTGGGGTCCTTTTTTTCAATTCGCAAATTACTCATGTCCGTAACATCCAACGAACGAATCACTTCCGCATCCGAGTTTTTCAGATCAAGGACACAAGCCGCACTTATTCGATCCGCCGAGATACAGAAGACCGTATCATTACTACCGGTCTTAAACAACACGGAGTTTTGCGCATCAGAATAAGCGGAGGCGATACTTGTCGTGAACCCGCTCTTCTCATGGGGTAATAAAAAGGAATAAAAATCATTCTTGATCGCTATCGTATCCCCTTTCCTCGAAAATAGGCCCAATCCGAATCCCCCTCCGTTGAAAGGCTGAAAAGGGAATGATATGGCGGCGAAACGATCCTTTCCGATATGACGCATATAGATTACCGAATACTCATGGGTGGATTGTCCGATAAATTCACCTTCTAACGTATATTCCCAAACTCGATTATTACTAAATAAAAAAAGGCGATCATTACGTTCGTCCACTTGGATACATGGCAGAATACCGCTAAATTCACCCGGCCCCTGCCCTTCTTTTACCAACGTCCGGATAAAACGCCCTTGCCGATCGAACAGGACGATACGGGGCTCTTTTACGGGAAACACATAGATATATCGATCTGTCACGGCATAATCATAAACTCCGTCTATCAACGAGGCATCATCCGTGGTCACCTCTAAAGGGACAAAAGTAACCCCCTTGATCTCATCGCCTAATTCCAATAGCCCCGGTTTATCCATCCCCCCTCTTATATCCGCAGTTAAAAGAGAGGACGCTTCCGTTGGCGAAGAACCGCATGACACGAAACAAGAAACGACAAAAACACTATTTAAATAAAACAAGATAGAGGCTAACTTTACACTTTTCATAACCATGCTTTTTTGCCTCCAAAAATATCCCGTATATCTCACAAATCACATAATAAATGAGAACAAAAATGAGAACAAACCTGCCAAGACCGCTATAAATATATAATAATCAAAAGTTTGATATAAACTCCACAAATGCCTCCGTAGAACCTTCTTTCTTAAAAATCTTCCGGAATAGACGAGGACGAAGTACCGAACTATTATATTTCAATACCCGTGTGATCTGGTTGGCGGGAACACCGATTTTCGTGAGCATACAGGCCTTCAACTCCGTATCGGAAATAACAGGATATAGCTTTTTCAGCCGTAAGGTAAAGTCATCATAAGCCTTATTCAACAAAACCTCCAAAAGCTCCCAATCCTCAGAGATAATCTTGCCGGCATCCCGATCGTGAAACTTCTCATAGACCTCCGATTTCCGCAAGATCGCGACAGATAATAAATGCTTACTCTCCTTATTAAGAATCGACTCGTTACAAATTTCCAGCCGTTGTTTTTCCAATTGTAAGGAAACCAACATCAACTCTTGATCCTTTTCTTCCTTTATTTTCGTAATTCTTTTTTCCAAAAGGGTGATTTGCCGTTCATTCTCTTCTTTTTCTTCTCGCATACGTTGTTGCTGGCTAGCAATCGAACGTCGCAAGGCTTCTTCCCTTCGAAGAGCGTTTTCCTGCGTATTTCTCCATCGCCGATAAAGGAGGAAGCAAATAAATAGGATTATGCCGATAATAAATGCGTACAGATAACGCTCCTGTCCCCTTTGTAATAGCATCAACTCTTTCTTAGACAAGTCCTCACGGATCGGCCTTACATCATAGCGGGAAGTGATCTGATAAATCGATTCTCTCGCTGATAGTGATCCGATAGAATCCCGTAACATCTCGTATTTCTTGACCTCGGTCAGTATCCGGTCTTGTCCGGCCGCATCGTTCAATAACTGATATTGAGCACTCGCTTTTCTCAAAAAAGACATAGCCTTGCCATATAATTCCTGCTCGGCGTACAGCATCCCCATTTGGTTATATAACCTTCCCCAGAATTCATAATCCCAATTCTCTCCCTCATATTCCAACGCACGTAAATAGCATTCCAAAGCTAGGGACGGTTGATCCATATCCTCATAGACTTTCCCCCGGTAAAACCAAGCTTTGGGAGGCCAGTAACAGCCTCGTGTCGTCCTATAATAATCCGTAGCGATAGAGATTATGGAATCCGATGTATGCCTCAATCCCGCCTCATCCCGTGATTCGGTCCATAACAGACAATAACGGGCTTTCTCTCGAAGCGATAATCCATTGATATCCCTCACTTTCTCTAATAACACCAAAGCACTGTCCGGATGATGCGGAATCAATTTCTCTACCTGCCAGAACAGGTTGCCATGCTTGTCGCTCCTATATGAAAAAAGCACAAGAACCAAGATCACGATCGTAAATAATAAGATCGTAAACTTGATCCCTATGGAAAAATGCCGTGACCCATTCAAATCCTTACGCATATAGGCAAATGTATATAAATTATTCATAAGGAAAGCCTTTTCCTTCCGCATTATTCCATGTGTCGGGACACATGCCCTGACCTCTCCCATTAATGCAGAAATATTTCTTTAATCGTTTGCGCAATATATGGATTTAGCATACCTTTGCGTGATAATTACATAGTTTAAGTAGAAATTTCTAAATACAATTAAATAACTTAAATTATTATCTTATGTGGTTACTTAATTCTTCTATCGGGAAGAAGCTGATAATGAGTATATCAGGCCTCTTTCTTGTTCTGTTCTTATTGTTCCACCTGTCGATGAACGTGGCGGCCGTTTTCTCCGGAGAGGCTTATAACATGGTTTGTTCGCTGTTGGGCTCTAATTGGTACGCTGTGGCAGCTACTCTCGTATTGGCCGCAGGCGTTGTGATCCACTTCGTGTACGCTATCATTCTTACCTTGCAAAACCGTAAGGCACGTGGTAACGACCGTTACGCTATCAACGCTCGTCCGAAAGGCGTGGAATGGGCATCTCAGAACATGTTCGTTTTGGGTTTGATTGTTATCCTGTTCATGCTGTTGCACTTCAGCCAGTTCTGGTATAAGATGATGTTCGCCGAATTGATCGGTCATCACGAAGTTGCATTGGGGTCAGCTATGGTATCTCCACAAGACGGAGCCGCTTTTATCAACTATTACTTCCAAGGTAATGCCGTGATCACTGTTCTTTATTTGATCTGGTACGTGGCTTTGTGGTTCCACTTGACTCACGGGTTCTGGAGCGCTATCCAAACAATTGGTTGGAATAATACGATCTGGATGAACCGTTGGGAATGTATCTCTAAGATCGTAGCTACGGTTATTTGCGGACTTTTCGCGATCATTACTATCATCTTCTTCCTAAACGGAGTAGGTGCTTAATTGCAAGCTACAGGTTTTATAATTAAGAACTTTTGAAATTAAATCATTATGTCTGAAATAAATTCTAAAATACCTCAAGGCCCGTTGGCTGAGAAGTGGACTAATTATAAAAATCACCAGAAATTGGTGAACCCCGCTAACAAGCGTCGTTTGGATGTTATCGTAGTCGGTACAGGTTTGGCCGGAGCTTCCGCTGCCGCATCTTTGGCAGAGATGGGATTCAACGTATTGAACTTCTGTATCCAAGATTCTCCCCGCCGTGCGCACTCTATCGCCGCTCAAGGTGGTATCAACGCCGCTAAGAACTACCAGAATGATGGTGACTCTGTTTACCGTTTGTTCTACGATACGATCAAAGGTGGTGACTACCGTGCTCGTGAGGCTAACGTTTATCGTTTGGCTGAGGTTTCTAACTCAATCATCGACCAGTGCGTGGCTCAAGGCGTTCCTTTCGCTCGCGAATATGGTGGTTTGTTGGATAACCGTTCATTCGGTGGCGCTCAGGTATCGCGTACGTTCTACGCCCGTGGCCAGACGGGTCAGCAGCTTTTGTTAGGCGCTTATTCAGCGTTGAGCCGTCAGATCGGTTTGGGTAAGGTTAAGATGTACACTCGTCATGAGATGTTGGATGTAGTTAAGGTAGACGGTCGTGCTCGTGGTATCATCGCCCGCAACTTGATTACAGGTAAGATCGAGCGTTACGCCGCTCACGCTGTAGTTGTAGCTACGGGTGGTTACGTTAATACGTTCTTCTTGTCAACCAACGCTATGGCATCTAACGGTTCCGCCGCATGGCAATGCTACAAGAAAGGCGCTTACTTCGCTAATCCTTGTATGGTTCAGATCCACCCGACTTGCGTACCGGTGAAAGGTGACTTCCAATCTAAATTGACTTTGATGTCCGAATCCTTGCGTAACGACGGCCGTATCTGGGTTCCGAAGAAACTGGAAGACGCTAAAGCTCTACAGGCCGGAACGAAGAAAGGTAAAGATATTCCCGAGGCAGACCGTGATTATTATTTGGAGCGTCGTTATCCGGCATTCGGAAACTTGGTTCCTCGCGACGTGGCTTCTCGTGCCGCTAAAGAGCGTTGCGACGCAGGTTTCGGCGTGAACAGCACGGGCTTGGCCGTATTCTTGGATTTCTCCGACGCGATCAATCGCTTGGGTAAAGAGGTCGTTAAGCAGAAATACGGTAACTTGTTCGATATGTACGAAGAGATCACGAACGATAATCCATACGAGACTCCGATGATGATCTACCCGGCATTGCACTACTCAATGGGTGGATTGTGGGTTGACTATGAGTTGATGACCTCCATTCCGGGTCTGTTCGCTATCGGTGAGGCAAACTTCTCCGATCACGGAGCGAACCGTTTAGGTGCTTCCGCTTTGATGCAGGGATTGGCCGATGGTTATTTCGTATTACCATACACGATCCAGAACTATTTGTCCGACCAAATCCAAGTTCCTCGCTTCAGCACGGATCTGCCGGAGTTCGTCGAGGCAGAAAAGGCCATCAAGGATCGTATCCAAAAATTGATGAACGTCAAGGGTAAAGAAACCGTAGACACTATCCACCGCAAACTAGGTCATATCATGTGGGAACATATCGGTATGGCACGCGACGCAAAAGGTTTGCAAGAAGCTATCCAGATGCTGAAAGACTTGAAGAAAGAGTTCTGGAGCAACGTATTCATCCCAGGCAACGCAGACAACTTGAATACCGAGTTAGAGAAAGCATTACGTGTAGCCGACTTTATCGAGATCGGTACATTGATGGCACACGATGCTTTGGACCGCGCTGAGTCTTGTGGTGGTCACTTCCGTACGGAGCACCAGACAGAAGAAGGTGAGGCCTTGCGTCATGACGATAAGTTCATGTACGTATCTTGCTGGGAGTACCAAGGCGAGGACAAAGATCCTGTCATGTTGAAAGAGGATTTGAACTATGAGTTCGTTGTTCCTCAAACACGTAACTACAAGAAGTAATAATCATCAATCTCAGAAAAAATTAGAATCATGGATAAAGATATAAGTGTAACACTTAAGGTTTGGCGTCAGAGAGGTCCGAAGGAGAAAGGACAGTTCGAGACATACAAAATTGAGAAGATCAATCAGAGTGTCTCTTTCTTGGAAATGTTGGATATCTTGAACGAGCAGTTGGTCAACGAGGGTAAGGAACCGATCGTATTCGATCACGACTGCCGCGAGGGTATCTGTGGCATGTGTTCATTGTATGTAAACGGACACCCGCACGGACCGGCAACTGGAGCTACGACTTGCCAGTTATATATGCGTCGTTTCCACGATGGAGAGACGATCACGATCGAACCGTGGCGTTCCGCAGGTTTCCCTGTTATCCGCGACTTGATGGTAGACCGCTACGCTTACGACAAAATCATCCAAGCGGGTGGTTTCACATCTGTCAACACAGGTGGTGTACCCGACGCTAATGCGATACCTATCCCAAAGAAGGACGCAGACTTAGCCATGGACGCTGCCGCTTGTATCGGTTGTGGCGCTTGTGCTGCCGCTTGTAAGAATGGTTCCGCTATGTTATTCGTATCCGCTAAGGTTAGCCAGCTGGCTTTGTTGCCTCAAGGTAAAGTCGAGGCTGCTCGCCGTGCCAAAGCTATGGTCGCTAAAATGGATGAGCTTGGCTTCGGTAACTGTACGAACACACGTGCTTGCGAGATGGAATGTCCGAAGAATATCTCCGTTAGCAACATCGCTCGTTTGAACCGCGAGTTCATTTGCGCTAAATTACAAGACTAATATTTGATTAGTATATCATGGAAAAGGCGTCTTTCTCTAAAAGAAAGGCGCCTTTTTGTTTTTGTTATATGTCGTAAAACATAATTTAGCATTATAACCCTTGACAGGAATTGAAAAGTCCGTATATTTGCATCGTGGTTTTTTCATAATAGTATTAGATTTAAGGTTAACAAAGTTTGGTTAGGGCTTGTCGTGAGACAGGCTTTAATTGTTTATAGACCTACCTTTTAAACATGGACCATAAAATACTGCAAATAGAGATTGTTTAGCGTCATTTTATCGTCGATCTTTGCCTTTAAAGATCATATAGTATATGCTAATAAGTATTTTATTTGGCTTCTTATGTTATTTTCTCCGGGTGTTGATCAAACACAAGGAAAAAATCATGCGCCAGATAAGACAAATGGTAAAACAAAAATAAAATGGACAAAAAACGAACCACCAGTTCTTTCAGGGCAATGAGCACGGAAAGAAAACTCGAGTCGATCTTCCTTTTCGTAACAGGCCGATGCAACGCCAAATGCGCAATGTGTTTCTATGCCCAAGAAATGGATAAGAAGCAACCCGACCTCACTTTCGATGAAATCAAGAAGATATCAGAAACCGCCGGGCAATTCAATCGATTATGGATATCCGGGGGTGAGCCTACCTTGCGTGAGGATCTACCGGAAATATTGGAGTTATTCTACAAAAACAACCATATCAAAGATGTGAACATCCCTACGAACGGCTTAAAACCAGACCGGATCGTCGAATGGGTAAAACGGTTCCGCCAGAACTGCCCGGATTGTAATATTAACGTAAGCCTTTCCTTGGATGGTTTCGGTGCGACCCACGATACACAGAGAGGCGTACCGGGCAACTTCTATAAGGCCTTGGAAACCCTGCGTAAGATACAGGAGAATTTCGGAGATGACGGCAAAGTCTTAAAAAATATAGCAACCGTTATCACGAAATACAATATAGACCAGATAGAAGACTTCATGACTTGGGTATACGGACGTTTCCGCACCTCCACGCATACAATTGAGGCTGCCAGAGGCATGACCCGTGACGATGGCGTGAAAATCCTAACCGAGTCAACGCTACGCAAAATACAAGATGACATATCCCCTATCTATTCAGCTTATGCGGATCGGATGGTAGCGGATACCACCGGCTTAAGGAAACCGATCACACGCTTCTTCTATCTCGGCCTTATACGTACCTTATATAATGTGCGTGCCAGCAACATAGATCACCCGACCCCTTGGGGGATGGATTGTACGGCCGGAGAGACTACCTTGGTAATCGACTACGACGGACGTTTTCGTGCCTGCGAGCTACGGGAACCGCTCGGAAATATAAAAGAGTATGGTTGCGATATAAGTAAAGTGATGAATAGCGAAGCGATGAAACAGGAAATAGCCGCTATCGGACATGGGTATAAAGCCAACTGTTGGTGTACGCACGGCTGCTGGATCACCTCATCCGTCATTTTCAATCCACGTAAGATGATTCGCTCCGTATATAAAGGATACCGGGAAACGAAACGATTGAATCATCCCTTAGCCATCAATGAGCAGAAACTACAAACGATGGAAGCCAAATACCATCTGGACATTGAGCGTTTGCGTCAACTGAATATCCGGTAAACAAGACCCTCATAGCCCATAAATAAACGTAGCATGAAAATACTATTAGTAACCAGAGGCTCACAAGGCGACGTCCTTCCTTATTTGGCCATAGCGGCCGAATTGGAAAGACGTGGCCATGAGGTGACCATCAATCTCCCTCAAATATTCGAGGAGACCGTTAAACCCTACGGATTTAAATACGTATTGCAGCAGTTTGACGATATCGGCGGCATGATCGATAGCGCAGCGCAAAACTCACATAAATTCCGGCCATTCCTTAAATGGATGAGGAACGTGATCGATAAACAGTTCGATCAATTGATTCCCCTACTAAAAGAGCATGATATTTTAGTATCGACCAACTCGGAATTTGCTGTCGCAAGTATCGCCGAGTATTGCAAGAAGCCCTTGATACGTACCGCCTACGCCCCGTTCTTGCCGGGTAAGAAGATTCCCCCGGCCGTATTGCCATTTCCCAAACCCAACCCGATCATCACCCCCGCCATCCTATGGAAGTTGATGAACCGGATGACCAATTTCATGGTCAAAGACACGATCAACAAGAACCGGGCTAAATACGGACTCGCTCCGATTCGTAATTTTGGTTATCATGCGGGAGAGCGTTCATATAATTACTTGCTTTTCAGCCAGCACCTAGGAAACATAGATCCGGACTGGACGTTCAAATGGTCGATCGGAGGCTATTGCTTCAATGACACTTTTCAATATGATGAGAAGGCTTACGAGGAAATGATATCATTCGTCGACAGCGCTCAAAGCCCTATTATCTTTTTTACCCTCGGGAGTTGTAGTTCCAAGGATGGTAACCGTTTTAGCAAAGCCTTGGTCGATATTTGCAAGAAACATGATTATCGGCTCATCATCGGTTCCGGTTGGGCAAAGACAGGAATCACCTTACAAGCGGATAAACATTTATTCTTAATGAAGCAGCCGGTTCCGCATAATTTGATATTTCGGCACTGCGACGGCGTTATCCATCATGGAGGTTGCGGCACGACCCATAGCGTAGGAAGGGCGGGAAAGCCCCAATTAATCACTCCGTTGATTATCGATCAACCCTATTGGTCCTATCGAATCCACCAATTAGGGTTAGGGCCGGAAGGGCTTAAGATAGCGAAAGCGAGCGAGCAGGAGATCGAACGCAAGGTTTGTGATCTGGTCACCAATCCGCTTTATAAGAAAAATGCCGCTCATATAGGCGAGATGATCCAAAAAGAGGGAGGTATAAAGAATATATGCGACTCTATCGAAAGATTTCAATGAGGCATAAGTTCCTATTAGATTTTATTACATGTTACAAAACACAATTTAGCACTTAAACTATTGACAAATAATAGTAACTCCGTATATTTGCACCGTGGTTTTTTCATAATAGTATTAGATTTAAGGTTAACAAAGTTTGGTTAGGGCTTGTCGTGAGACAGGCTTTAATTGTTTTATAAGGTCTGCTTCCCGCAAAGCCCTTCGATTACATCAGAATAATCCGATGCGTCAATAAAGTTGATATCTTGTCTTTTAAGATCTTCCCATTAATCGGTTTCGCCGTATAGGCATCAAATCCACTATTAATGATCCGTTGCTCATCTTGGGCGAAAGCATAAGCCGTCACCGCGATAATAGGCACGCTAGCAGAAACCTTACGAATCTCTGCGGTAGCCTCGTATCCATCCATGACCGGCATCTTTATATCCATCAAGATCAACTGAGGTTTGTGCTGATGAAATAGCTCCACAGCCTCCTTTCCATTCCATGCATGAATCAATTTATATTCAGGCTTTAATATAGACTCAAACAGGCGATAATTACTGGAATTGTCCTCAGCGATCAAGATCGTAACCTCACTTCGGGCGATCTTCTCCAAAGTAACAGGCTTCTGCTCTTCACTAGGAAATAATTCTTTCTTCGGCTGAAAAGGCAATGTAAACCAGAACTTAGAGCCTTTCCCTTCCATAGAATCAACCCCGATCGTTCCTTTCATCTGGGTAACAATCATCTCACAGATGCTTAAACCCAATCCTGTTCCTTGAGCGAAAGTGTTCAGTTTCACAAAACGTCCGAAAATATCTTTCCGTTTATTCTCCGGGATTCCGCAGCCCGTATCCTCTACATAGAACCACAACGTATTATCATCCCGCAGTTTATAGCCAAATGAGATCAATCCTGCCTGCGTAAATTTCATGGCATTGTTCAACAGATTGATCATCAGTTGGGACAGACGATTTCGATCCGTATAAATCACGCAAGGCTCCAGATAATCCTTAAATGAGATCTGTACATCCGGATTCTTATTCTTCAAATGAGCCGATTGCTCCAAATCCCTCAATACAGCGTTAATATCCACATAGTCATAAGTAAACTCCAAGGTACCCGCCTCAATCTTTGACAAATCCAAGATATCGTTTATCAACTGCAACAATAGGGAATTATTATTCTCGATAATATCAGCGAATTCCTTCTTATCCTCAAGGTTATCGGTCGAGGCGAGGATATTAGAGAAACCTACGATCGCATTCAACGGTGTACGTATCTCATGGCTCATATTAGCTAAAAACGCAGATTTCAATTTATTCGACTCCTCCGCCTTATCCCTAGCCATTCGAAGGTCATGTTCCAATTGCTTACGCTCGGTAATAGATATCGTAGACCCGATCAACGCTTTCGGTTTACCGGAAGCATCATATTCGACCATTACCTGTATCTCCTCCCACTCATGGCGATCTTCTCCCGGAATCAACCGCTCCAGACAATATTCTTTTCGTACTTTCTTTATTTTCCCATTACACAAATCATCGAAAGCCTTTTCCACGCAAGCCCTGAAAGACGGGTGTATCTTGCTGAAATATTCCTTCAACGAAACCTCATGGGTATGCACCTCTGCTGTCTCTATATTATCTCCCGGATGTACTTTCGACTCATAGATAATCTTCTCTTCAGCCAGATTATATCGCCACGGTAAAAGATCTGCCGCCTCTAACGCCATAGCCAGCTTATGATTCATGGCTTTCAAATGCGTCTGGAATTTATGGATATCCGTAATATCAATAAAAAACGCATCAACCACATTCTCTTCCGAGGTAGGCATGATGATAATCGTATAGTAAAGCCCTGTCGGCTCAAAATAATACTCATAAGTGAAGGATTTTCCACTCTCTAAAACCGTAGGCACTGCCGATAGAAGCAAAGGATAACTCCCGCCAATCAAATTTGCGATCTCTTTTCCACGCTTATTTACCACAAAATCTTTAGGAGCGATTTTCTCCTCGAAAGCATGGTTCACATCTAAAACCTGCACATCGATTTGCGTACCTTCTCGAATCAGTCGCTGCCGTATATAAGGTAACGGCATATTATTAAATAAATCACGGTAACGGGACAATAACCTCAACTCTACTTCCTTCATCTTTTGCTTAGAACGATACACGTAATGCCACGCTAAAAACACGACTACCAGAAAGAATATCAGAAAGCCTAACAGTTGCATCCAATATTTTTCCAAGAAAGAGGGAGGCGCATTCAAGTAGATCGCATCACGCGGGAAATTATCTTCATTAGATATCGCACTTATCAACGAAGCATAATTCAAATATTTATGAGGATCATTTACCGTCGAAACCGGGATCTTGCCCATATCTTCACCGTTATAAACTTGTTGTAGCAAGGGGATTAGAGCAGTCTCAATCGTTTTAGCGCTATTATAATATCCACCAATCGTATATCCTTCTTCCGCACCCATATCATATAAAGAAAAAACAGGATGCCTAGAAATACCGTTTATACCTTGATATAAAGTACTATATAATAACGAGTGATTCAAGAAAGGTTTCTCGGTAATCCACGAGTAATACATCACGGCTGTCGCTCGATGCGGATCTTTCTCCGACAGAACCGCCAATAAACTATCCATGGAGCAAGAACCCTCCGTATAAAAATCCACTTTCCCCTCAGGGAAAGAAGTTTCCATATGTTTCTCCATCTCATCCCGGAGCCATGTGGAAACATAACGTCTGTCGGATATGAAAATCAGACGTTTCAAACCCGGGATTAATTCCTTCACCAAGTCGATCGAACCTTTAACATAATAAGGGATAACCAATCCCGTAGCGTTATACCCCTTAACCGCCTCTTGTAAAGGAATCACCCTATCAGAGGAATGCCGCTGATTAAAATAACATTCATTTTCTGCCATTTCCCCCGTCTCCGAACAGACCAGAGTGGGAATATCCCCCCATTTCTCCCGGATCTTATCCCGCATAAAAGCCCATCCATTTACGCCTAAGTAGATAATTCCATCCGGCTTCTTCTTGTTAGCTTCAAAGAAGACCTCTTGTTTCTCTTTTAATTTCTCTGGCGTATCAACCAACATCACGCTTATATGATCTATCCGGAGAGTGTACTCCTCCGGGGTAGCGAACTTCGAGATCATGTTTAATAAATTACCAGACCAACGTTCGCCATCCACATATGAATTTATCACCAATACATACGATTCCTCCTTGACCGGATATGAAGAACTCCCATAAGCCGGAGTCGGCATACCGGCTATCAAGCATAAAATCAATCCAAAATAAAGTATTATTGCCTTTAAATTTATAATATTTCGTATCATTCCCTACATTCCTCTATTGCAGTTGTAAAGACAAAGATATTCCTTAATTATCAACTAATCTTATCAAACTAGTTTTTTTATCAAGTTTTGGTGTCAAATTCACGTTTCTTACAAACTAAAGGCTTTTTTAATCGGGATTATTCGGTTATTTACCGATACTCGTATAGAAATCAGCGGTATTTACTTGTGTATAGAATGACGAACCCGTACATTTGATAAAAAACAAAAAAATGGAACTTATGGATATGAAAGATTATGACATCGATTTTAAAGAGAAGAGGACAAACGGGTATCTGATCGCTACCTTATTTATCATTGTCGGTATATTATTTTTACTGCGGAATCTAGGAATGATAGATCCATCCTTATTTGACTTGCTTGTATCTTGGCCGATGCTGCTTGTCGTGTCGGGCATCTTTACGATTTTCCACCGTAATCCGGTAGGAGGTATGCTCCTCGTAGGCGTGGGAGTCTATTTCCTTTTCCCGCAGTTAAATTGGATCACGAACGATTTTTTACGTGTATATTGGCCGTTAGGATTAATCCTGTTAGGATTGGTCATCATGCTGAAGCGGAAAGATTCTATCCGCACGAAAAAGCATAAACGTCCCTTTAACCATCCCCCTTTCGGGCACAGAAAGCCTAACGATGAGATCAACTACGAGACAGATAACGGTTTCGTATCGGTTGACACCACTTTCAACTCGGTAAGGCACATCGTACTGGACCCCGTATTCAAGGGGGCGGACATAGACGTATCTTTCGGCAACGTGATTCTTGATCTTAAAAAAACAACATTAGAGGCTGATGAAACCATCATAAACATAGATAGCTCCTTCAGCGGCGTAGTAATATACGTTCCTAAAGGATGGCTGGTTCGTCTAAAGGTTGGTTCTTTCTTGGCAGGATGCCAAGATATGAGGGAACTGACAGAAGCAACCGACATGACGCATACACTATACATATGTGGAGACTTGTCGTTCAGCGGCCTTGAACTAAGAGACTAAACTCATCATGCAAGAACATCCTATTACAACATCCATATTACATAAAGGGCTGGGAAGCCTATTACTACTTTTAGCCATAGCGATCCAATGCGCATTATTAACTCTTTATGGCGATCTTCCGTTGAGCATCACTTTGGTCGATAGCCTACTTTCCATCGCATTGTTCGCCGTAGCGGGATATTATCTTTGGTATGTACAATGTACGTTACATATCATGCAAGCACGAGTGGCTTTCGCCGTACTCGTACAAATCGCTTGCATAGCCGGATGCTCGATCTTGCTACAAATATTCGGATTGGAAGATTGGGAGGAATTCTCGATCACGATTCCTTTTCGATTCCTGTTCGGCCTAATGGCATGGATCATTCTATCCCAATGGTATGCCAGTCGGGAAAGAAAGAGTGAGGCGGAACCTATCGTGAGACAAATGGAGGAAAAGACGGCACCTCCCCCGACTACCGTTCCGGAGGAGATTCTAGATCGTATATCCGTAAAAGACGGGGCACGTATTCATATCATCCCGATAAAAGAGATATTCTATTTGCAAGCATGTGGCGACTATGTGACCTTATTCACCACTTCCGGTCAGCACGTAAAGGAGCAAACCATGAAGTATTTCGAGCGAAGCCTTCCTTCTCCGGAGTTCGTTCGTATACACCGCTCTTATATCGTTAATACGGAACAGATATTGCGAGTAGAACTATTCGGAAAAGAAACCTATCAAGTACGATTAAAGGATGGAACCTATCTTCGTGCCAGTAGCGCTGGCTATAAGCTACTCAAAGAACGTCTTTCCCTTTAGCAGTCCTATGAAAGGGATCTAATCATCGTTAAAATTAGAAGATTTTGATTGTAATATATAGAGCTTTATGTTGTGTAACACTTTTTAGCAAGCATCGACATGTTACTTAACATATATTAGTTGCAAAAGACTTGACAAATGGTCTTGACGAACGTATCTTTGCATCGTGGTTTTTTCATAATAGTATTAGATTTAAGGTTAACAAAGTTTGGTTAGGGCTTGTCGTGAGACAGGCTTTAATTGTTTATAGAGGTTTGCTTCCCTAGATTTACATATAACTATAAAAAAACGGCCACCCCTAAAAAGAGGCGGCCGTAATTATTCTTAATGAAAGAACCTACTCTTTGACAATCCTTGTAACTTCCAAATCAAAGATCAAAGTCGTATAAGGCTTTATTATGACACTTCCCGAAGCACTCCTTCCAGCCGAACCGTATCCCATCTGTTGAGGAATCCAAATCTCCCAACGATCTCCTGGGTGCATATTCTGTAACGCTGTAGCAAAACCATCTACCATCTCAGAAACAGTAAGCTCGGCAGGGGCACCTGCCTCAAACGATTTATCATCAAAAACCGTTCCATCAATAAACGTCCCTTTATAATAACATTCCACCTTGCTCGTATAATAAATCGGCTCCTTACTCTCTCCTGTCTTCAAGACCTTGTAAAGGATAAATCCGGCATTACTTTGAGAACTCAACTGCTCGAAACCCGGAACCAGCATCTGGGCTTGAAAAGCCTCCTCATTCTGGACCTTCCAAACCTCATCCACCTCTAGTGCCTCATCATCCCCACAAGAGGTGATCATGAGCACGCAAAACAACATCAACGCGATATGCCAGTACTTCTTCATTCGTTTACTCTATTACCTTTTTCAATAAATTCTTCATGCTCACCTTCTCCGTGATAATATCGTGAAGCTTATCGATGCTTACGCGCTCTTGCTCCATCGTGTCACGGAAACGGATCGTTACGCAATTATCCTTCAAGGTGTCATGGTCTACCGTAATACAATACGGGGTACCGATCGCATCTTGACGGCGATAACGCTTACCAATAGAATCCTTCTCGTCGTATTGGCAACGGAAGTCGAAACGCAACATATTTATAATCTCCTCAGCTTTCTCGGGCAGGCCATCTTTCTTCACCAATGGCAATACGGCCAACTTGATCGGAGCCAAGGCTGCGGGCAACTTCAATACCACACGGCTCTCGCCATTCGCCAACGTCTCCTCGCAGTAAGAACCCGCCATGATGCTCAAGAACACACGGTCTACACCGATCGAGGTCTCGATTACATACGGAGTGTAACTCTGGTTCAACTCCGGATCGAAATACTGTATCTTCTTGCCGGAGAATTTCTCATGCTGGCTTAAGTCGAAGTTCGTACGGCTGTGAATACCTTCCACTTCCTTAAATCCGAACGGCATCTCAAACTCGATATCCGTAGCCGCGTTAGCGTAGTGAGCCAATTTCTCATGATCGTGATAGCGATACTTCTCATCGCCCAAACCTAGGGCTTGATGCCATTTCAAACGAGTAGACTTCCATTTCTTAAACCACTCGATCTCCTCACCCGGACGAACGAAGAATTGCATCTCCATTTGCTCGAACTCACGCATACGGAAGATAAACTGACGAGCCACGATCTCATTACGGAACGCCTTACCGATCTGAGCGATACCGAACGGGATCTTCATACGGCCAGTCTTCTGCACATTCAAGAAGTTCACGAAAATACCTTGAGCCGTCTCCGGACGAAGATAAATCTTAGTCGCTCCATCAGCGGTAGAACCCATATCCGTAGAGAACATTAAGTTAAACTGGCGAACCTCCGTCCAGTTACGAGTTCCGGAAATCGGGCAAACGATCTCGCAATCCAAGATCAATTGGCGAAGATCCTCGAAGTTAGACTCGTTCATCGCCTTACTATAACGCTCATGAATCTCATTCCATTTCGCTTGATGCTCCAATACACGAGGATTCGTCTCACGGAATTTAGCCTCATCGAAAGCGTCACCGAATTTCTTTGCGGCTTTCGCCACTTCCTTATTTATTTTCTCCTCGATCTTGCCCAAATGGTCCTCGATCAAAACGTCCGCACGGTAACGTTTCTTCGAGTCCTTGTTATCGATCAACGGATCATTAAAAGCGTCAACATGGCCGGAAGCTTTCCAGATAGTAGGGTGCATAAAAATAGCGGAATCAATACCCACTACATTCTCATGCAGCAAAGTCATGCTATCCCACCAATATTTCTTTATATTATTCTTTAACTCAACACCATACTGGCCATAATCGTATACCGCTCCCAAACCGTCATAAATCTCTGAGGAGGGAAATACGAAACCATACTCCTTACAGTGTGAAACTAATTTCTTAAATACATCTTCTTGTGCCATAATCTAATAATTTGCCAATTTTGTTAATATGCCAATGTGCCAATGATAAGTCCATCGGAGACCCGCCTGAGTGACACATTAGCACATGGTCTCCTTTATGCGGCTACAAAGTAAATGATTTTTTCCGTAACTATAGAAAGTTTTGTATATTTACGACGTAAATCGTTAGTGTTTGCGCAAACAGTATAATTTAAACAAGATAATACCATGAAATCAGAAGAAATCTCACGCCGCTCGTTCCTTAAGCGAGCGCTAGCCTTATCGGCAGTATCAGCCATCCCGTCGTTCTGGACACCCGCCCACGGACGTGTTCTACCTACTTCCCCGCTAATCAGCGCTAATGACCGGGTAAATATAGCGTTCATCGGCATCGGACAACGAGGGGGCGAGATCGCCAAGGAATTGTATAACACAGGTCTGTGTAACGTGGTAGCTCTCTGCGACGTGGACATGGGAGCCCCTCACACGCAAGAGATTATCAACATGTTCCCGAAAGCGGCCCGTTTTCAGGACTTCCGCACGATGTTCGACCGGATGGCGGACAAGATCGATGCCGTCAGCGTAGGCGTGCCGGATCATTCCCACTTCCCGATCACGATCGAGGCGATGGCGCACGGCAAACATGTATATGTAGAGAAACCGATGGCCCGCACGTTCCAAGAAATAGAGATCATGATGCGTGGAGCGAAGAAATACGGCGTTGTCACCCAAATGGGTAACCAAGGACATTCCGAGGCGAACTATTTCCAATTCAAGGCATGGAAAGAGTCCGGTATTATCAAGGATGTTACCGCCATTACCGCCCATATGAATAATCCGCGTCGCTGGCACGGATGGAACCCGAATATTAGGCATATGCCTATGGGAGAACCGGTTCCCGAGACGATGGATTGGGACACATGGATCGGCGTAGCTCAATATCATGATTACAACCATGACTACCATTTGGGACAATGGCGTTGTTGGTACGACTTCGGAATGGGTGTCTTAGGAGACTGGGGAGCGCATATTTTGGATACGGCACATGAATTCCTAGATTTAGGATTGCCTACAGAAATAAATCCGCTTTATTTGAAAGACCATAACCCGTTCTTCTTCCCGATGTCATCCACCCTTCTGTTTAAATTCCCGGAAAGAGGGAATATGCCGGCCGTGGATATCACTTGGTACGATGGACTGGACAATATCCCCGCCGTACCGGAAGGTTATGGTGTCTCGGAGCTCGACCCGAATATCCCGACCGTAGCCGGAGGGAAGATACAACCGGCGAAGTTGAACCCGGGCAAGGAAATCTACTCGAAAGAATTAACCTTCAAGGGTGGTTCTCATGGAAGTACCTTATCTATCATCCCGGATGAGAAAGCGAAAGAGATGGAATCCCGCTTACCGGAAGTGCCGAAAAGCCCGTCTAACCATTTCGCGAACTTCCTGTTAAGCTGTATGGGTAAGGAGAAAACCCGCTCACCGTTCTCGATCGCCGGCCCATTAAGTCAGGTATTCTGTCTCGGCGTATTAAGCCAGCGCTTGAACCGCAAGCTCGTCTTCGACCGTGACACGAAACAGATCACGAACGATCCGGAGGCGAATAAGATGCTATGTGGAGTACCGCCTCGCAAAGGATGGGAACAATATTATACCATTTAATTGAAACATGGAGAATTGAAAGTTATTCGCTCATCGCTTTAACTTTCAATTCTCTCATATAGTTTATAAGCCTATTTGCTACAACATCTACAACTATCCCTGCATTCATCTGGTCTTAGGATGATTAACTAATGGTGGTAGATAAAAAACATCTACAATTATCTAGCTCTATCTACCACTATTTACCGCTATTTACCACTTTTCCATCACCTAACACAACGCTTCTCCACACTCACCATATAGCATTATCCGATCTCCTTTCAACACGGATAAAATATTAACATCTAGCCATTTGTAGTTTTTTAACCTAAAAAACAAAAGTTTTGTCTTATGCTGATATAGGTAGACACATTCAATAACAATAAAATGTGTAATTATTATGCGCAAAAAACATGAGCATTACAGCGAAGAAGAGAAATTGCATCTTCTTCATTCTTATTATCAATCCGGCATGAGCAAAACCAGTTTTTGCAAACAACATGGTATTAGTGGGATAACTTTGTTAAATAAATGGCTGGCGAAGTATGAATCAGTGGTAAAAGAGGTATCTTTGGCTCCGTGTCAAGCCCCTACGGATATGAGCGATCGAAGCAAAGAGGATTACCATGATGAAAACGCGCGACTCAAGAAGCGTGTTAAGGAGTTGGAGAAGGCCCTTGCCTTCTCCCGGTTGGAAACCGAGGCCCGTGATTTAATGATCACGCGTGCGGAAGAGTATTTTAACATTCCCATCAGAAAAAAACCTGGGGCCAAATAGTAACGGAACTGGTCAGGCTTCGCAAGATGAAAGTAGCGCCAGCCTGCCGTCTGTTTGGCCATTGTCGTCAAGCCTATTACCAGTCCAAGGCTGACATTGGGAGCCATGTGAAGAATGAACGTCTCATGCTGGATACCGTACGTGAGATACGTGGCGAGGATCCCGGTATCGGTGGTTACAAGCTGTGGATCATGCTCACCGCCCTCTTCGGAGAGAGGTTCATGCCCGGTCGCGACAGCTTCTACACGCTGCTTCGTCGACACCGCCTGATGCTTCCTCCCCGCAAAGCCAGGGGCACAACCAATTCCAACCATCGTTACCATAAGTGGAAGAACTTGATAAAGGGCTTTGTCCCAACCTCTCCCAATCAACTGTGGGTTAGCGATATTACCTATATACCGCTTGCCGGCGGAGACGTCTGTTACCTGCATCTGGTCACGGATGCTTATTCCCATAAGATAGTGGGATAGGTACTGGCTGATAGCTTGCGTGCCTCAGCCACGCTTGAGGCGTTGCGGCAGGCCATAGACCAGGCCGTTGAGATGACAGGGAGTGAAAATCTGGAGGGCCTGATACACCACTCTGACCGTGGCGTGCAGTATTGTTGCGACGCGTACGTGGAGCGCCTTCGGCGGCATGGCATTGCCATCAGCATGACGGAAGACTACAAGCCCACGGACAATGCCGTGGCGGAACGTATCAATGGGATAATTAAAGTGGAACGCCTCTATAGGCAAGGGCTGTTCGAGACCATCGAGCGTGCCGCGAGCGTGATAGAGCGCTACATCTACTTCTACAACTACCGCCGACCGCACATGAGTGTCGGTTATAAAACCCCGGGCATAGTGCACGGGGAGAAGGAAACGCAAATAAAAATGTGGCGGAATAAAAGAAAACCCGTGAAAAGTAACGAGAAAGAGATGGATACGATAGCTTTGCAAAGCCGAACAACTAATCTCTCAGAAGGGCTCTGTTCGGCCCAGAGGTAATGTGTCTATGTTATCAGTATGAAGTTAAAAGAAGTGACTACTATATCAGTATTACTTTATAACTACTGTCTACTGATTACGTTTATAAACAAAAAAAGTGTCTAGATAAATCAGGAAAAGACATTTATTATAGGAAAACAAAAGTTTAATAAGCGGAAAACTTTTGTTTCTCTATAGGGAAACTAAAGTTTCCTCAGTATGAAACTTTTGTTACCTCTAAGAGAAATGTCTTTTGCTTTTAATCCCGACGCTACGCTCTGCATTTTTTGTTATATTTATGGCAAATATAGAAAACCATAAGAACTAAAAGAATTTTCAAATTACCGAAGGAAAAGTACAAGGAGTGAGAACAACTACGGAAGGGGTCTTATTGTATAAGGGTATTTCATGAAGACCGGAAATCCGAACGAACAAGGATTGGACGAATAGGCACCCTATACGAAGGAAAAAACATTCGTGATGACATTCCATATCGAATAAAGTCATCACGAACGCCTTCAAATATACTCATAGGACTCCGAGAAACTCGACTGGGAGCTAGAAGAAGCCAATTCTTCAGAGACTAATTGATGCAGATTGCCATTCTGATCATAGGACTTCGTGATCCGACGAAGCTCTATGGGTTTCTTCTCTGTCGGGAGAGAAGTATAAACCATGATCTCCATGTTCAATCCGTTCTCATTGCGGTACTCGCTATATCGGAGAACCTCGGACGTTTCGGGATCACGAATCGTTTCTTTTGTCAACAACCCTGTCTCATCGTACTCATAGTCCGTATAAGTAAGCTTCCGGCCGAGTTCGTCGTACTCAACTTTCCGTTCCAGAAGATTATTCTTATAAGAAAAGACTGTCACCTTGCTCTTGCCAATAACCGGATATTCAGTAATCCCCTTTATTTTCCGGCCTTGTTCATCATACTTATAATGAAGCGTAGACAAATTATGATACGTCTGATCTAGGTTTCTGTTGAAGTAAACTTCTTACGCCAAAAGACACCGAATATTCGTCAGATTCGTATCCTATGAGTGATTTGCCGTTAAAGCTTGAACTTATACCCAACCGTCAGACTCATCGTATTGTAATTGGCACCGACACTTCTTACTTCATACAGAGAGAAATTATCGCCATCGATCTTATAGTTACCGCCCTCATCACCTAGAGAGAGATCATACCCCAGATTCATCACCCAGTTATTCACCTCTATACCAAAAGAAGTTGTCAATCCCCAATCAAAAGAATTCACGTCTCGAAATGGATGATCGGCGTTTTCAGCCTCATCATATCCCGAATGGCCATAACCATAACTATACCCTAGGCCAGTAGATTTGACATATTTACCAAGCGCCTGCGGCTCCTTCGAATACCCCATCGTAAACGAAGATCCCCAATTCGTATCATTCTTGACAGATACACCGGCATACATACCGACCGCTAAATGCATACGTACCTCTTTCGACACTTTCCATGAGAAATCAGCCATCACGGGCAATTGCAAAAAATGTTGCGTGATACCACCGGTCATCATCTCTTTCAAGACATACGTGGCAGACTCCGTCGTTCTCGGATAATCTCCCAACGAATACCCTCTATTCGCATAATATAAACCGGATTTCAGTCCAATCCATCCCGGTTCAAACTGGTAAGATACACCAACGCCTACCTTAACCCCCGCACGCCAGCTAGATCCCATTCCAACACGATTAACCGCGGCAAATCCACCCTCCGGAGTAATCCCCCAGCGTGATTGAGCGCTCACCATCAAGCCGCTCAAAGCGCATAACACAAATAAAATCAGCTTCTTCATATCATATTCTTTTATATGTAAATATCAATTGTTATTGATAAGACAAAAGATTCTGAAAAACCCCTACCACCTAAATATTTATTTTATAAAATCTCTTTATTTAACGCAAACTCACTCTCGTAAAAGCCTCATTCTTATAAAAACTGCCGAATATTTGCTATATTTACACCCTGTTAGCAATTTGGCGTAATAGCGTTGTGTAGAAAGAACTGGATTTTATGAGACCGGAAGATAAAGAAGACGATTATATCGAGGATAAGGAAAACGAGGAAATTGAGGATATAAATAGTGATACCCAAGATAACGAGACTACGGAGGAAGAGGCGAATACCCATTCCGACTATAAAGTCCCGGGGAAAGGGGATACACGTGTCACGACCTATCATTTGTCTGGGATGTACCAAAACTGGTTCCTAGACTACGCTTCTTATGTGATCTTGGAACGGGCCGTTCCGCATATCAACGATGGACTGAAACCCGTACAACGACGTATCCTGCACTCCATGAGGAGGTTGGATGACGGGCGGTATAACAAGGTTGCAAATATCGTAGGTCATACGATGCAGTTCCACCCTCACGGAGACGCCTCTATCGGAGATGCCTTGGTGCAATTGGGACAAAAGGATCTGTTGATCGATTGCCAAGGAAACTGGGGTAATATCCTGACGGGAGACGGAGCCGCCGCTCCTCGTTATATAGAGGCTCGCCTTTCCAAGTTTGCCTTGGAGACCGTATTCAATCCCAAGACAACCCTTTGGCAGCTTTCTTACGACGGGCGTAATAAGGAACCGGTTACCTTACCGGTAAAATTCCCTTTATTGCTGGCACAGGGCGTGGAAGGTATCGCCGTAGGCCTGTCTTCCAAGATACTCCCTCATAATTTCAATGAGTTATTAGATGCTTCCATCGCCTATCTACGGGGAGAGGAATTCGCGTTATATCCGGATTTCCAGACAGGAGGCTCTATCGACATAGCCAAATATAATGATGGAGAACGGGGTGGATCGGTGAAAGTCCGTGCGAAAATCGGCAAGCTCGATAATAAGACATTGGTGATCTCGGAGATCCCGTATGGAAAAACAACCTCTACCGTGATCGAGTCCATCCTAAAAGCGAACGATAAAGGAAAGATCAAGATCAAGAAGGTAGACGATAATACCGCCAAGGATGTAGAGATCTTGGTGCATCTCGCTCCGGGGGTCTCTTCAGACAAGACCATCGATGCTTTATACGCCTTTACGGATTGTGAGATCAGTATCTCCCCAAACTGTTGCGTGATCAAGGAGGACAAGCCGCATTTCCTTACGGTCAGCGATGTGCTTCGCCACTCTACGGATCGTACGCTGGAGCTGTTACGGGAAGAGCTCAAGATCCAGAAACAAGAGCAGGAGGAGGCCCTGTTCTTCGCCTCCCTTGAAAAGATATTTATCGAGGAACGTATTTATAAAGACCCGGAGTTCGAGAACGCCAAGAACATGGACGAGGCGATATCCCATATCGACCTTCGTTTAGAGCCGTTCAAGCCCCGATTTATCCGTGAGGTTACCCGGGACGATATCCTGAAACTCATGGAGATCAAGATGGGACGTATCTTAAAGTTCAACTCCGACAAGAGTAACGAGTTCATTGCCCAGACCTTGGAACAAATCGCCAAGATCAACGATAAGCTGGAACATATCGTCGACTATACCATCGATTGGTTTACCATGCTGAAAGAGAAATACGGCAAGGCTTACCCTCGCCATACCGTGATACGCAATTTCGACACGATCGAGGCGACCAAGGTCGTAGAGGCGAACGAGAAATTGTATATCAACCGTCAAGAAGGTTTCATCGGCATGGGACTGAAAAAGGACGAGTTCATATGTAACTGCTCGGATATAGACGATGTCATTATCTTCTATCGCAACGGTACTTATAAGATCGTCAAGGTAGCGGATAAGATCTTTATCGGTAAGGATATTCTATATGTCAACGTATTTAAGCGCAATGACAACCGGACGATTTACAACGTTATATACCGGGACGGTAAGTTCGGATATAATTACATCAAACGCTTCGCTGTCACGGGCGCTACACGCGATCGGGAATACGACCTGACCAAAGGTACGGAAAACTCCCGTGTCCTTTACTTCAGTGCAAACCCGAACGGAGAGGCGGAGACCGTCAAGGTAATCCTGAAACCCAAACCCCGGCAGAAACTACTCGTCTTCGAAAAGAACTTCAGCGAGATAGCCATTAAGGGACGGGGTTCTCAAGGTAATATCCTGACGAAAGCGGAAGTGCACAAGATCAGCCTCAAGCAGAAAGGCTCTTCCACCTTGGGAGGCCGGGAAGTATGGTTCGACTGGGACGTACTCCGGTTAAATTACGATGGACGGGGAGAAGAGCTAGGCGAGTTCCATAGCAACGATCAGATATTGGTGATCCTGCCGAACGGCGATTTCTACGTCACGAATTTTGACCTTAGCAATCACTACGAGTCCAATATCATGGTCATCGAGAAATACCAGCCGAGCAAGATATGGACTGCCGTATTATACGACGCGGATCAGAAATATTATTATATCAAACGATTCCTGCTGGAGGTAAACACCCGGAAGCAGAATTTCCTAGGAGAGAATCCGAAGAACCGCTTGATGTTGCTTACGGATGAGGTCTATCCTCGTATCGAGGTGATCTTCGGAGGCCACGACGCCTTCCGGGAGGCTCTCATCCTCGATGCCGACGAATTTATCGCGGTGAAAGGCTTCAAAGCCAAAGGTAAACGAATCTCTACATTTGAGGTCGAGACAATCAATGAGCTGGAACCGAATCGCTTCGTCCCTTCCGAAAACGCATCGGAATCAGACGATACCGAAGGCAATGAGGAGGGAAACGACACTGACGACGGGCAGAGTACCACGGATATTATCGATGAAATTACGGGACAGATGAAATTGTTTGACGAATAACCTATGAAAGCTATCACCTGTTTGATTGGTTTGTTCCTGCTGTTTCTCGCGTCACCGGCCAAGGCCCAGTCCGATGGAGACGAGATCCCTTGGTCTATCAACAGCGGGACCATGGTCGGTATAGGAAGCTACAACCTAATGGACACCTATTTATCTCCCAGCATGGAAGATAAGAAATATACAGGCCCCGGATTACGGGTAATGAATGAACGGATGAAGAGGGTCCGACTGGCAAACTATCGGGTATCCAGACAGCAAATCATAAGCGTCGATCTGGCTAGCACGGATAATGCTGCCTCTACCGCTACGGATTTCGCGGGCTTTATCGATTATACGTTGGGTTACTATTATCATTTGCCCACGGTATTGCCGGATTTAAAGCTTCTGGCGGGTGGTGCCGTGCATGGCATGAGTGGTTTTATATACAATACCCGCAACGGAAATAACCCGGCCTCAGCGAAAGCGGATATCGATTTGAACATCTCCGCCATGGCGATCTATAAGTTACGCGTCAAGGAATATCCCATGACGCTACGCTACCAGTTCACGATCCCCTTCGCTGGTGTTTTATTCTCCCCCCATTACGGGCAATCGTATTACGAGATCTTCAACCTAGGGAATGCCTCGGGAGTGGTGCAATTCAATTCCTTCCATAATAAATTCGCCATGAAGAACTTTTTCACGGTAGATTTCCCGGTTTGTAATTTTACGATACGGGCAGGTTACCTAAACAGCTCTTACCGTACAGATGTCAATGGGATACAGTCTCATATAATCTCTCACTCTTTTATGATCGGCCTCGTGAAAGAATTCATCTCTTTCGGAGGAAAACGCCTAAAGAATACTCAGCGGTTCAGAAGCGCTTATTATTAAAAGGAAATCAAATGAAACGATACCTTATATATATATGTATATCTCTCGGATTCCTGTTTACCGGATGTGAGAAATCGGACGAATACGTGGCCTCCCCACAGGAGAACTTTGAGGCGCTTTGGAAAATATTGGATGAGAATTACTGCTTCTTCGAATACAAGGACATTAATTGGAACGAGGTTCACGACCGTTATAAGACACAGATAAGCGATACGATGAACCAATACGTCCTATTTGACGTATTAGGCGATATGCTAAACGAGCTGAAAGACGGGCATACCAATTTGATATCCACCTTCAATATGTCCCGCTATTGGGATTGGTATCTCGATTATCCGGATAATTTCGACTCGGACATACAAGAGAATTATCTCGGAAGGAACTACTCGATCGCCGGAGGACTTAAATACACGACATTGAGTGACGGGCAGATCGGGTATATTTACTACGGTAGCTTTTCCAGTTCGGCCGGCGAAAGCGGTTTGGATCACATATTCTATCAATTCAAGGATTGCAAAGGTTTGATCTTCGATATTCGGGATAATGGCGGTGGCATGTTATCAAACGCCGATCGCATCGCTTCCCGTTTCTTGGAGGAAAAGATACTGATCGGCTATATCCAACATAAGACGGGTAAAGGGCACGATGACTTTTCCGAACCTTATCCCCTTTATCTCTCACCTTCCGAGCGTATCCGCTGGTTACGCCCTGTCGTGGTCTTAACGAATCGTCATTGCTACAGCGCCGCCAACGATTTCGTGCAGAAAGTACGCATGATGCCTTATGTAACGACGATGGGAGATCGCACCGGAGGCGGTAGTGGCTTCCCCTTTAACTCCGAGTTGCCCAACGGCTGGGGTGTCCGTTTCTCCGCGTCTCCCATGCTAGATGTAAACAAACAGCATACGGAATTCGGTATCGATCCTACATATAAGGTTTCTATGACCCAAGAAGATATCGAGAAAGGTAAAGATACGATTATCGAGGCGGCGATCACCCACCTCTTGTCCGAGACCGAGAAGAAATAAGGTTTCGCTAAAAAAACAACGCAAATATTTGCAAGTTTATAAAAAAGCATTACCTTTGCACACGATTCCAATGCGGCTGTGGTGTAATTGGTAGCCACGTCAGACTTAGGATCTGATGCTTCACGGCGTGGGGGTTCGAGTCCCTTCAGCCGCACAAATCCAGAAATCCTTGTAAGTTCGCTTACAAGGATTTTTTAGTATGGATAAACCTCCTCCATATATACAAGCACTGTGAAGATCAAGGATTACAAACAACATCCAAACTGTTAATTTTAGAAGATTTTGTGCCTATTCTGTATAGTTTCAAATTCAAAAACATTTTTTATACCGGGCAGGCATGTTGTTTAACACAAGTTATACTCAAAACCCTTGACAAAGGGGCTTTACAAGCTTATCTTTGCATTGTGGTTTTTTCATAATAGTATTAGATTTAAGGTTAACAAAGTTTGGTTAGGGCTTGTCGTGAGACAGGCTTTAATTATTTATAGGGGTTTCATTCGTTTATAGATGCTTCCCGGCATCGATTTTATCTTTCCATCCAATTCCAACTCAAAGAGCAGAGAAGATAATTGATGTACCGGAAGATTCAAGGCTACGGACAATTCATTGATATGAGATTCCTTTCGCATTTCCAAGAACGACAAGATCCGTTCACTCTCCTCGTTCTCAGGAAATAATAATTGGGTTTGGACCGGTAACGCGTCCGTCTTTTGAGCGACATCCCAACGCATCGCCATGATTAAATCGTCAGCGCAAGTGATCAAGCCTCCTTTATTCTGCCGGATTAAGCTATTACATCCCTTAGAGTTGATATCCGTTACCCGGCCCGGAAAGGCATAGACATCCCGGCCATACGAGAAAGCGATATCCGCCGTGATCAAAGAGCCTCCTTTCTCCGCCGATTCAATAACGATCGTGGCATCCGCCAGACCGGCTACGATCCGGTTTCGCCGGATAAAGTTCTGCCGATCCGGATTCGTCCCGCTAGGAAAGTCGGTCAATAAACCTCCCCGCTCCAACATCTCGACCGCCGTAGAGCGATGCACGGGAGGATAGATACGATCCAAACCATGCGCCAATACGCCCACCGTGGGCAATTGGTTCTTCAACGCATTCCGATGAGCGCAAATATCGATGCCATACGCGAGTCCGCTAACGACCAATAGATCCGGGAAAATCACGGACAAATCCCGCAATAAACGCTCGGTCACTTCCTGTCCATAAGTGGAGGCCCTACGAGTACCCACAACGCTGATGATATGGGCGGCGTTTAAATCTGCGTTCCCCTTGAAATAAAATAAAACCGGAGCGTCCGGGCATTCCCGCAGACGTTCCGGATAATTCATATCTTTCAAGAAATAGATAGAGATACCGTTCTTTTGGGCAAAAGCCAATTCTTTCTCTGCCCGTAAAAGCACATCCGCCCGCTTAATCTCGGTGATAATCGAATCGCCGATACCCGATATCTTCTCTAGCGACTGGCGCTTTTCCGTAAACACGGCCTCCGCATCTCCCAACGCTTCCAGAAGATGGCGGGCTAGGATATCTCCCACCCCATTAATCATAGTAAGGCCAATTTGGTAAATCTGTTTGTCTGTCATTTATGCTTGTTTTGATTCTATTCGCTTTAGCATCTCATCGAAATATTCTCCTCTGGTTAATTTGCCATTCTCTACGACAACGGATTCCACGACTCCTTTAGTAGCCAGCGCCCCATCGGATTCCCGGTAAATATCTTGCTCGAACACCAGTTTCACCCCTTTCTTATATACATTCAGGCAAGAAGTATACCGATCGCCGCTCCGCAAGGAGTTCTTGAACTGGATATCCACACGGGCCACAAAAGCATCGATGCCCTTCTCATGCATGGCGCCGAAGTTCTCACCCAACGACTCTAGAAACTCATGCCGGGTATGCTCCATATAATGCTGGTAATTGGAGTTATTCACCACGCCTTGCAAATCGCACTCGTAATCGCGAACCTTGTCTGTCAGTTTAAAAATATATTCCTTCATTATCGTAGTTCTTTTTCGATTTGTACTTTCTCCATTTTATAAAGACGATCGGACGGGCGGATCTTCTCGGACATCTTTATCGAGAAGCGTTCCCCTTTCACGGTCTCCTCCACCGGTTTCAGGTCTACCCGGATCTCATCGACGGTCTGCATAACGGCTCCGGTCGTGGGACCCGTTACCAAGATCTCATCGCCTACTCTCAAGGAACCGGACTCCATCTCAAACTCGGCGACACCGATTCCGCTGAAGTATTTGATACCCCGTGCCACGTACACTTTCTTACGGGTAGCACCGGAGCCATATTTACTGCTCCATTCACCCAATCGTTGTCCCAGATAGTAGCCATCCCAGAAACCGCGATTAAAGACCCTGCGCAGACGCTCGTCCCAAACCGCTATCTTTTCCTCATCGAAGGTACCTTCGCAATAAGCCTTGACCGCCTCTTTATAACATTCGGTCACGAGACGCACATACTCCGGCCCGCGGGCACGCCCCTCCAGCTTGAACACACGTACGCCGGCATCCATCATCTTATTCATGAAATGAATCGTCTTCAAGTCCTTCGGCGACATGATATACTGATTCTCCACATCCAGCTCGATCTGGCTATCCTTATCATGCACCGTATAGGCACGACGACAAATTTGCATGCAAGCCCCCCGGTTGGCGGAAGCGTTCATCTCATGCAAACTCAAATAGCATTTACCGGACACGGCCATGCACAAAGCCCCGTGAGCGAACATCTCTATGCGGATCAATTCCCCTTTCGGGCCCTTGATCTGCTGCTTCACGATCTCCTGATAAATCTCATGCACCTGCTTTAAGTTCAATTCGCGAGCCAATACGACCACATCGGCGAAGCGGGCGTAAAACTTCAACGCCTCCACGTTCGAGATATTCAATTGCGTGGATAAGTGCACCTCTTGCCCGATGCTATTTGCGTAACTCATAGCGGCTACATCGGCGGCGATAATGGCGGAGACACCCGCATCCTTAGCGGCATCTATAATCTCCCTCATCAACGGAAGATCCTCACCATAAATAACCGTATTAACCGTGAGATAACTCTTGATACCATGTTCGCCGCAAATAGCGACGATCTTACGCAAATCCTCCGTCGTGAAATTATTCGACGAGCGAGAACGCATATTCAATCCTTCGATACCGAAATAAATGGAGTCGGCCCCTCCTTGTATAGCCGCCATCAACGATTCATAGGAACCGACAGGCGCCATTATTTCAAAATCCTTCTTTTTCAAGGTTATATATTTTAATATTAGATGTGCAAAGTTACTACAAAAAAGTGAAATGCGGAAAGATATAGTGATAGAATTGAGT